>Ga0123352_10000032_pt1 | contig 134475 bp, 129 predicted proteins | sample TergutLab28metaG_FD_89700 | JGI IMG/M metagenome (GOLD analysis project Ga0123352, IMG submission 89700) | Labiotermes labralis P1 segment gut microbial communities from Petit-Saut dam, French Guiana - Lab288 P1 | ecosystem: Host-associated > Arthropoda: Insects > Digestive system > Gut ...
CAACTGGGCAACAGTATCTATCCCGGGTACTCACGCACTAAACAACTTCGACATCAACTACACAGGCACACCTTTATTCACTTTAACCGTAACCGTTGAAGACGAAGACGGCAACCCAATACCCGGCGCAACCGTTGTAATCCGTAACGAAGACGGCGACATCATTTTCACAGGTACAACAAACGACAACGGTCGTGTGTCTATCTTCGTCTCCGATGGCGAATACGAAGTAACCGCAAGCCACCCAGATTATGACGATGTTCCCCCTGTAGATGTAATCGTAAATGGCAGTGACGAAACAGTCATTATTGTTTTGCCTGTTCCTCCTCACACCGTCACATTCCTACCCGGCGCATCAACAGGCGTAACAGGTATGCCAAGCAACAGAACCGTAGCAAGCGGTGCGGCAATATCTACCGCAGGCGGCGCAGTGGCAACACCAGCCCGTGAAGGGTACACATTCCTAGGCTGGTTGCAAACTATCCCCGCAGCAACAGGCAATATTTTATCTGCAAATGTTGGTAATATCTTAGTAACACAAGACATGACTTTTGTAGCGCAATGGCAACCTAACAATAATAACGGCGGCGGCAATGGTGGCGACCCAACACCGAACCCGGCAGTGCAAATCACCAAATCTGCACCGGCAACCGTACAGCAAAACACACCGTTAACCTATACCATTACTGTACGCAATACAGGCAATGTAAATCTTACCGGCTTGGTGGTAACAGATAACCTGCCAGCACAATTACAAAACCCACGCAGTTTACAATATCCGGTGGGTGTAACCGCATCTTTTACAGGGCAAACCCTAAACGCAACCATCGCAAGCCTAAGCCCAGGCCAAACGGTCACTATTTCGTTTGTGATCACGGTTTATGCTGCGGTTGGCACAGCGATAACTAATACCGCAACGGTTAATGTACCAAACTTATCCGGCGTTGGTGACCAAAGTTCTACCACAACCGCTGTCACAACCAACCAGCCAGAAATGATTAAAAACCCAGACCGCACCATTATAAGGGTTGGTGAAACCATCAACTGGACATTGCGCGGCTTCCACAACTACACAGGCAGCGAGGTTTCAAACTTTACACTGGTAGATATGCCAAGCAGAGGCCTAAACTTTTTATCCGGCAATCTTCCGGCATTTATCAATGGCGGGGGCATCACCTACGAAATCCGATACAGAGTTACCGGAAACAACGCATGGTACACACATGCAACAGGCATAGACGCAAGCCAGCCATTTACTTTTAGCTTGCCGCAACCGGGTGACTTGCACTATACAGAAGTTGGCTTTTTCTTTGGTAATGTCCCTGCCGATTTTGCGCTTAATAACGAAATTGTACTCACCTTTGTGGTTGGCGCAGATGCACCAAACAATGTGCTTATCAACGACTTTGTATTAAGATACGGTAACATCGAACGCCCGGGACTTAGCCCAGACAGGCCAATTGTTTTACCAGATGTCCCAGAAAACGGCGGTGGTAATATTTTAATACCGGATACCGCACCACAACAACCAGGCGAAACAGATAATGCGGGCGCACAACTTCCGGAGCTTGGTGCAGATAGCAACGCAAATGTGCCGCAAGTTACACTGGCCACAGACGCGGATACAAGCCCTGCCACAGGGCGTGTAAACCCACCAACAGGCGATAACTTTAACCTAACCGGGATTGCATTGTCGGTAGCAGGTTTAATCGTCTCACTTGGCGCACTGCTGCTGGTAGGCAAATCAAGAAGGAAAAACGCGGTTTAAAACATGAAAAGGGCGGCCTCGCCGCCTTTTTTTATTTCCTAACTTGCCAATTTTACATACCAAGTTGCGTTGTGTGTAACTGCCGTCGCATATATACTGTAACCACAGCAAAGGAGTGGTGACTTGAAAATAAACATTTTAGAAGGCTTTGACAATATCGAAGTAACTATCAAATGCCCCCAAATTACAAACGAGATTAACAAGCTGGAAGCACTTTTGCAAAGTGTTGACCAAAAGCTCTGCTGCGTAAAAGATGGTACAACGCACCTGCTGGACGCAAAAGACGTGTTATATTTCGAGTCGGTAGACAAGCAAAGCTTTGCATACACCCAGGCAGATGTATACGCATTTGCACTTCGCCTATACGAAATTGAAGAAATACTTGCCGCCGCCGGTTTTGTACGCAGTGCCAAATCGCAGATAATAAACCTGCACAAAGTAACCGCCCTACGTCCAGATTTTGGCGGGCGCCTAGAAGTAACAATCGCAGGCAACGAAAAACTAATCATATCCAGGCAATATGCCAAATTTATAAAGGAAAGGTTGGGAATAAGATGAAGAAAATGATGAACTTTATCGCAAGGGTAAAATTTATTGCAGCGGGGGTATTTTGTGGGCTTATAGGTTTTTACATGGTTGTTGGCACTTTGTACACAAGGTTTAGAGGGCTGGATTTTGATTACGCAATACCTTTTGCATTTATAATACATGGGGCAGCTTTTGCCTTAGTTACAGCCACTTTGTGGGAAGTGTTTTTTGGCGAAACTATCAAACATTGGCGGTTTATTGTGCGCGCACTGGCGTTCGATTTACTGCTTGCGCTCACGATACTTGCGTGTTTTGCCACATCATTTATACTGCCGCAGGACTGGGCGCATTTGTGGCTTGCCGGAGTACTGGTTATTGCGGTAGGTATTGCAGTGATATCATGTGTTTGCGAATGGTACTTCCGCAAAACGGGCGAACGCTACAACGAAATGCTGCGGGTCTTTAAAGGAGAATAACATTAAAAAAAGCCATACCGACTACCTAATTAAGGCAGCCGGTATGGCTTTTTGGGTTTCTTGCAAAACATGCTCGAAAGCCCTTGCGTACTTTTCCATTGTGTTGGCACATTGCAAAATTTCGCCAGCCCCAAAACCTTCCCATGCCGCAGACTCCGCATCTGTCAAAGGTTTTAGTATATTTAAAATATATACCCTGCCTTTGTCAGTGACAATAATGTCCTTGTTTCTTCTGTCCTTAGCTTCTTTCAACTGCACATACCCTTGTTCCCACAAAGATTTAATGATGGAGTTTACAAGTTGTTTGGGTAAGTCTAACTTTTCACAAACATCTTTTTGGGTATACACCTGTAAGGAATCGTCTAAAAGCTGCAAAACAAGAATGGTGATAAAATTCAACCCTACAGATTTTGCATACACATCATACAAGCTATCCAGCTTGTGAAATGTTTCCTTTAAAGAAGAAACCACCTTTTGGGATTCTTTGTCCACGCCAATCTCCCTTCTTGGCTACATTGCGGTTCGCTTTATGCGTAGCCATATTTATTTTTCATCTTCTTAAAGAAGATAATGGTCATAACAATGCCCAACGCCTCTGCTACAGGCGTAGCCGCCCATACACCGTTTATGCCAAACAGTATAGGCAGGGTTAAAAATGCAATGACAATAAAAATAAATGTCCTAAACAACGACAGTACAGAAGATACCACACCGTTGTTTAATGCTGTAAAGAACATAGACCCAAAAGAATTAATACCCATAAATACAAAACCTGTGGCTAAAAACCTAAGCCCGGTTCGCGCCATATCATACATCGGTAAATACACAGGAATATCATAAACGCGTATCAAAAGGTCACCAAACAAGAATGTAAGCCCAACAGAAGAAAGGGATAAGATAAAGATTATACGCAAGCTGTTGGAATATGCTTTTTTAAGATTATCGGTGTCACCCTTGCCATAATTATAGCTGACAATTGGGGCAACCCCCGACGCATACCCAACAAATAATGCCGAAAATATGCCCATAGCACCAAACATTACGGCTGCCGCGCCAACTGCCATATGCCCGCCGCCGTCTAAATCCATTAATACATTGTTCATGAGCACACTGGTTATGCTAATGGCAAGCATGGTAACCATTTCTGACGCGCCGTTTACGCACGAACGGCCCAGTGCTTTATAATCCCACCGTGGGCGCGTAAGATAAATATTGCCGCTTCTATTAAATGCAAAGTACACAAAACCTACAATAAACGATAATGTAAAACCGATGCTTGTGGCCAGCGCGGCACCTCTAAGCCCCATATCTAAAATATATATAAATACATAGTTTAATCCCGCACTCAAAAACCCACCAATAAGCGACACGACCGCACTATAATGTGCCTTTCCGGCGGTGATAAGAAATTGCTGGAAAACCATACCCACAACAATAACGGGTAAAAACCATAATACCGGCTGCATATACTGCATCGCCATTTCGCGAGCAAAATCGTCCACGCCTAAGATGCCTAAAATAAAATCTGGGAATAACAAGCCTATAAGCGTTATTGCCAAAGATGCAATAAGCGACACAAGCGTAATAAGGCTAAAATTTTCGCGGCCTTCTTTTTCACGGCCTTCGCCAATTTTTTTTGCGACCAAAGCGTTGCCACCTACGCCCATCATAAAACCAATGGCCATTACAAAAGAAAAAAATGGCCATACAAGGCCGACTACAGACATTGCGATTGGGTCAATAAGCCTTGATACAAAAACGGCATCTACAATGCCAAACGTACTCATTATCAACATAGATAACATTGTGGGAAAGGTAAACTTTATCAAATTCCACCACGTTGGTTTTTTACTAATGCTGTCAGACGCGGTAGACTTTTTCTCCCTAGCGGCTTTAAAAATAGTTGCGTGTTTGATGTTTTTAGCATGTTTTTTTGGCATGATACTTCTCCTTGATATAGTCTGTCACATGACAGTAATGATTTGCGACTATCATATACAAGGACTATTTAAAAGTCAAGATGTTTTTTTACTACGTTTTTTTAATATCTCTATACACCGCGCAAGCACAGGCACCACCGGGGGTGAAATATTTTGCGGCAAATCGTTGATATCAAACCATTGCAAAGTTACAGTTTCGTCTGTTTGTGGAAGCATTTCGCCTGCAAAATCTTCGCATAGGTAAGCAACGCACACATTTGCCACCATATCGCCGTTTGGGTATGTATAGAACAGCTCTTTGCCGGAAAAAACATCGATAAGCTGCAACGCATTGGCGACAAGCCCAGTTTCTTCAAACAATTCACGCTTTGCAGCTTCTTCGGTTGTTTCGCCAATTTCCATGCCACCGCCATGGTCGCTCCAACAGCCATTGTCTTTGCGTTGTTGTAAAAGTAGTTTGCCGTCTTTGTGGATAATTACGCTTGCGCCAACATACAGTAGGCGTTCGTGGCCTATGTATTTGCGCATGGTTTTTACATAGTTGCTCATTGTGGGAGGTCTCCTTTATCAAACTCTGCATCAATTACATCGCAAAACTGCTGGATGATGGAAGCATCCATGTCACGGTTTGGGTGCGCCTGTGGGGTTTTTCTAATTTCTACCGCCTTGTACATTGCATCTGCATTTGGACACAAGTTGTTTTTAATCGCCCATTCCCCCGCGGCGGTTTTTGGGATAACCTTGCCTGTACGCAAAGTGTAAATACCACGGGCTATGTCAAGTAGCCAGCCCGTAGTTTTGCCGTGCAACCTTGCTGTTTGCACATGCTGCCTAATTTCGTCACGCATTTGCGTATACGACGGGGGCTGCATTTTTGCACGGATATCCCCGCCGCAAAGCAGAATACCGCGTTCGAGCAATTCTACCACAGCAAAGCTGTCAAGATTGTAGCTGTCGGTTATACGCTGTCCACTTGTCCCCCAATACACCGTGCGTTCATTTTTCCCCTGCAAAAAAGCGTCTGTCGAAAGCATACCGCCTTCAAACAGGCGAAAATATGGGTTGCTAGGGTATTGCGCTAACATGGTCTGGCGAAGTTTCACCAGCGCATTTGCTTGTACCTCGGTTATTTCGTACTCGGTTAAAACGATGATGTCTATGTCGCTTGCGCCAAGTTTAAAGTCGTCATGTACTATCGAGCCATACAGATAAATTGTGGGATTGTTTCCAACGAGCGTTGCAATAATTGCATCTTTCATAAGTTCAATTGAGATACACAGGGCATTCGTCATAGTACATTTTCCTCTAACCATTTTGCTAAACCGTCATTATCATTGGTGTCGCATATATAATCTGCCACGGTTTTTACCTGTTCGAGCGCATTATCCATTACCACACCCACGCCTGCATAGCCAAGCATGTCGATATCGTTTAAATCGTCACCAAAGGCCACAATTTCTTCGGGTTTGATACCCCACATATCTGCAAGTGCGGCAATTGCTTTTGCTTTGGTTGCGTCTTTATGCATAATCATAGCCAGCCCATCTACTGCCATAACCATGTACAAATCGCTTGGTAGCAGGCCATTGATAAAAATCACATCTTCCGGCGTTAGCGCAAATGTGTACAATTTTTCTGCATCTTTGGAATGGGCAGTAAAATCTACAATTTCGTAATGCGGCACAATACTCTCCCACTCGTCCGGAATCGTAAAATTGGTGTAGTGCATCCCACTTAATTCTGAAGTCATTTTTAGTCCGCGTTTGTCGCAGGCAACTAAAAACGGGCGAGCAGTTTCGTATGAAATTAAGCGGTGGTATATTAGTTTTTCGCCAATTTTTGCAATTGCGCCGTTTATCATTATTTGAGCGTCTACAATATTTTCAGGGACTCTGCGCTCTGCGCTTGTACCGCGCCCTGTGGCATATACCACTTTTATGCCTGCCTGGCGGCATTGCTGCAATACCGCTTTTGTGTAGTCGGTAATTTTTTTGTCTGTGGTTAGCAATGTGCCGTCTAAGTCGGTAACAATCAGCTTGATCTGCATTAGTGTACCTCCAGCAATTTTCCGCAATGTTGTTTTAGAAACTCGGCATTACCCCATTTACTGGCTTTAATTTGGTCATGTACTGCATATGCATTGTCAAACTCTTGTTGGGTAATTTCGCCTTTGTCAAGCGCATCTTGTAATTCGTCCGCATCAATGGTTACAACTTTACCATTTGGCAAAACCACCAAATCTAAAAAGATATCGTCGATGCAAGGGGTTCCGCGCTCGTCTATAAAATTACTGCGGGTGATGTCAAAGTAGAATTCTAGCAACTCGCCGGTTGGGCTATAAAATGCCGTTAAGCTCCAGTATTCCCCCATTGGTAAATACATGAGCCATTTAAAACCAGGGCCAGCCAATTGTATTTGTTCACCATCGCAATCAACTATCAAGGCCTCACTACCCGGCTCAAATGTAATTATTGCAGTGTATGCTTCGTGCTCGCCGTCTAGCTTTTTAATGGGCGAATTGGAAAATAGTATATTAGGATTTGTTATAAAGTTGCCAAGAATATCTTTTTTCCGCATTATTCCCCTGCCCTTTCTGCTTGCCACTCGTCTATAAATTGTTGAACGGACTGCTGGCGGTTGCCACGTTCGAGACTAACTGCTTTTGTGGCTATATCAAATAATGCCTTGTTTAACATCCACTTCTCGAAACTTCTGTCGTGGTTGCTGCCAAACAATTCAAACGCGGTTGCACCCATGGCGTACACGTTTGTAACCTCGTCTATAGCCGCGCCAAGCTGAAATTCCTCGGGCGACATAAAGCGCGAACTGCCCCACATACGCCCCATATCGTTAACATACGGTGCTTTTGCGTAAAACTCGACATCGCAGATAATAGTTTTGTTATTTGCAAAGTCGTACATAATACAGCCGTCATAAAAATCAATTGCGACATACCCCTGCTGTGCAACATGGGAATGGAAGGCTAAAATATCGTCAAATACTTGCAAGCGCGTTTCGTTGCCAAGTTGCAAAAATTTTTCCCGCGATTGCGGATATTGCATACCAAAACATTCAGCATCCATCCACTCGAATACGCAGGCAAACCCGCCGCCAATTTCTTCTGTGCTTATTAGCCCTGTAAGGTTGGGGTGCGCTAAGTCCATATATATTTGCGCAGTTTGCTTCATGCGTTCTACAGCCTCTTGCGGCGGTACATTAGCCCGTGCCGTTGGCGCGCCCGCAAACTTTACAAAACATTTGTCCGCGCCATTTGCCATGCCAAAACAAATATTGCCAGAGTCCTGGTCGTCAAAAACTTTAAACACTCTACCGTATTTACTAAGGAACGAAAAATCGAACGGTTCTTTTAGTTTGTAGGATATGCCATCTGTTGCCTGGGCGTAAAAACTACCGATGTCTTGGTGAACTTTTTTAAAAAACGCGAGTTTACCATTTTTATATGCGCGTCTGTCGTCTGGGAACTGCTTCGCCAAGCTAATTTTCAAACTTTCGTATTCGGCAGCACTTTGCGGGGAAGCGTTCATATAATCACGAAAGTTGATATTCTCGTTCCATACTTTGCTTCCGTGCGGGACAATATGCACATAAAGCGTATGCACACCGCTTTCAATTTCCGCCGCAAACGCACACAACACAGTGCTTGAGTCCTGCCTGTTTTCCATTTGCACTATGCCGATATCACGCAAACGCGGGATAATTTCGTCAACAATATCCATGCTTTTTACGCCCACGGCAATTAGCATGTCGGGCTTGGCCTTTATATGCCGTATCGACGTGCTACCAACGTGCTGTATATCTACCGCCGCTGTACAAAAAACCTCCCAAAGGTTTTTGATATTTTGGGAGGCAATTTTGTCCCATTCCGGGGAATGGTCTTGCAGTTTAACTGCGTTACGTTTTAACCCTAGCATGTGCTTTCACCATAAAGCCTGCCGAATTTATCTTTCAAATACTGCGCAAAATATTCGCCATTTAACTGTTCGCCAAACGAGGTTTCCATTAGCTCATTCGGGGTGTATACAGACCCGTGGCGATGTATCTTATCGGTAAGCCACGCAGTAATTTTGCTAAATTCGCCATTTCGGATTAACACGTCCACATCCATTTCGGCCTTCATATAGTGGAGTAGCTGTGCCGCATAGGCAGAACCCAGCGCATAAGTTGGGAAATAACCAAACGCCCCACCCGACCAATGAATGTCTTGCAAAACGCCATCCGCGTCTGTTGGAGACGACACACCAAGATATTCCTGGTACTTGCTACGCCACAGTTGCGGCAGGTCGTTTACATCGGCCTTACCCGCAAAAATGAGTTTCTCAATCTCGTAACGGATGATAACATGCAGGCTGTAAGTCAGCTCGTCGGCCTCTACCCTAATCAGCGACGGTTTGGACGCATTGGCAGCTTCGTAAAACATTTGCGGCGTAACATTTGCAAATTCTGGCGGCAAGACTGCTATCAGGTCTTTTGCAATATACTCCCAAAATGCGAGGCTGCGCCCTATGATATTTTCGTAAAAACGGCTTTGGCTTTCGTGTATCCCCATAGATGTACCCGAACCAAGGCTGGTTTGCGCAATATCGTCGGCGATATTTTGCTCGTAAATTGCATGTCCACACTCGTGCAAGATGCTGTATACCGACGAAATAAAGTCGGTTTCAAAATAGCGGGTGGTTATACGCACGTCGGTTTTGTCCGGCCCGCCGCAGAACGGGTGCGGTGCTTCGCCAATGTAACCGCGGTTAAGGTCGAACCCTATCTTTTTTGCGAGCATTTCGGAGATTTTACGTTGGGTGTCTATGTCAACTTTCATATTAAGAAACGACGTATCAATTTTTTTGCTGCTGGCGGCAACTTGCCGTATCAGCGGAACAACAGTTGCCTTTAGCTTCTCGAAAAAATCGTCATATTTTTCAATAGTCATACCTTCTTCAAAGTCGTCCAGGAAGATATCGTATAGCTGCCCACCTTGCGGCATTTCATCTGCACGCAATGCTAAAAATTCTTTGCTCATCTCAATAATGCGGCTTAGATATGGCGCAAATTTTTGGAAATTGTCCTCTTTGCGTGCGTTTACCCATGCTTCATTGGCTTCTTCTGTAAGGGCAGCAAACTCACGCACTTTTTCCGGCGGGATTTTTGTGCCTTCGTCATAGGCTTTTTTTGCCTTGCGATACATGGCTTGCAGCGGTTTGTCTAGTTCGTTTAGGTGCGGTTGTAACCCATCAAGATAACCTTTCATTTCACTCGACGTTTGCATCTTAAAAATTTCTAATCCAAAAAAACCTGCGCGTTTTGCACGCTGCGCTATCCCGCCTGCCGGTGCAATGGTTTCGGAATCGAAACCGACAATGGACATTGCCTGCCCAAACATGGTGATGCGCTCCAAATACGCCTTAAAATCTTGAATGATTTTTTCTAACATATCGTCCTCCTAGTACCCCGCCAAATAGCGTGGGTTATTTTTAAGCAAATTTGCCACCAATGTGCGCAGCGGTTTGGCGTGTACAAGCCTTGTTGTTGCGTCGCCAAAATTCCCAAATGTTAATATGCCATCATGTGTTGCTTGTGCTTCCAGCTTGCAAAAAGTACCCGAGCCAAGCCGTGCGCAATGCCTGCGCTGCGGCTGGTATAGACGTTGCCCTTGGGTGGTAATTACATAGTAATCTTCCGGCTCGTCTTTTATTGTACCTACTGCACCGTCCCATTCTTCCATACCGTGTATAAATGTACAGCGTTCAAAGTTTACGCCTATGTGAAGGATTTGCGCATCCCGTTCCCACAGCTTGTAATACGCACCGCCATGGCCACATGGTGTATGAATATGTTCCTCGCCCGCTACAAATTCTTCTGCGTCTTTGCCATATGCCGCAACAGAATGCGTAGGGTGCAGCGACCGTACCACCCCTGCCCGCTTGCGGAACAGTTCTGTTAATATGCCCACGCAAGTTGGCGTGTACAAAACGTCCATCACAGGGTTGGGGCTGCGTACATTGTTCCAAGTATGGCTAGGTAGCACAAGCAAGCCATTCTGCATGTACTCCATTAGCGCGTCCAGCACCGTGTCGCCGCGCCCGTCTGCCTCGCCAATTGCCTTGTACGAGATATGGACTTTTAACGTGCCGTTTGGGTCTATGCCGATGTTGTGCAGGCAGTTTTTTAGGTATTGTTTTGTATACATACTCTCACCCCTACGTAAATAATTTGCGAACTTCTTCTTCCGACAACAAATTAATAAAACTACCGCCCTCAGTAATCACAGAATCTATCAAACCGCGCTTTTTCTCTTGCAATTCCATAATCCGCTCCTCGATAGAATCTTTTGCCACAATATTAAGCACCTGCACTGCCTTTTTTTGCCCATAACGGTGCGCCCTATCCGACGCTTGATCCATCACTGACGGGTTCCACCAAGGGTCAAAATGAATGACTATATCTGCCCCGGTTAAGTTAAGCCCCGTGCCGCCCGCTTTTAGCGATATAAGAAAAAGCTCGCGCTCTCCGGCGTTAAAACGTTCCGTCATATCCATGCGGTCTTTGGCTTTAACCGCGCCATCTAGGTAAAAATACTCTGCTTGTTTACCGCTTTGCGTCACAATTTGAGAACGCTCTAACGTATCCTTGATAATGCCCAGCATACTTGTAAACTGCGAAAATAAAAGCACGCGGTGTCCATACTCTAGCGCAATTTGAATGGTTTCCATTGTCAGGTTTAATTTACCGCTACCCTCTGCATATCCCTCTAGGAAAAGTGCCGGGTGGCAGCATATCTGACGCAGGCGTGTAAGCTGCGCCAATATTCGCATACGGTTGTCTGCAAAGGTATTTTTTGCGGCCATATCGTCGAGCGCACCAATGGTTTCCAGTAAGCTAGCATGGTAAAGCTTTTTCTGCTCTGGAAGCATTTCTGCTTGCAAAATTTTCTCTGTTTTTTCCGGCAGTTCTGTAAGTACGCTTTCTTTTACGCGCCGCAGGACAAACGGCGCAATTTGTTGGCGCAATTTAGCCGCAGCAGGTTTATCGTCAAATTTGATTATCGGTGTTTCGTACAAACGGGCAAATTTATGCGCACTGTACAAATATCCCGGCATAATAAAGTCAAAAATAGACCACAGCTCGGTTAGTGTATTTTCTATTGGTGTACCCGTTAAAGCAAAACGCACGTTACCACGCAACTGTTTTATGCTTTTTGCTGCCTGGGTGTCCGGGTTTTTTATGTTCTGCGCCTCGTCTGCTATGATATAAGCAAACTCAATACCCTCATAATAATCAACATCACGCTTTAGCATGTCGTAAGTTGTGATAAACACGTCTACCCCGGCAGTTTTCAAAAGTTCGTGCCGCTTTTCCGGCACACCGGATATAATTTGCGTTTTGAGCCTTGGCATAAAACGGGTAATTTCGTTTTCCCAGTTAAACAAAAGCGATGTTGGGCATACGACAATAGAGGATTTACCGCCGGTATCATTGCTTGCAAGTACAGAAATTATCTGCAATGTCTTGCCAAGCCCCATATCGTCTGCAAGAATACCGCCAAAACCATAGTGCGCTAATGTTTTTAACCAATTAAAACCTGTCTTTTGATACTCACGAAGAATAGAACATAAACCGCGCGGTATTTTAAAGTGAAGTGACGAATTATCATTAAAATGCGCGAGCAGCGTTTCCAAGGATTGGTCGCGTTTTAGTGTATGAGTGTCTGCAAGTCCGCTAGAAGTCGCAAGTCCATCTACATACAACGCGCGATACGCGGGGATATTTAGCGTCTTGCCCTTAACTTCTTTGCGCGAAACGTCAAGCGCGTCTAAGAAACCTGCCGCCGCGGTGATAGATTCGTCTGTTAATGAAATAAAACGCCCGTCTTTTAGGCGGAAAAATTTCTTTTTGGTACGATACGCGTCCAGCGCATCAAGTAGTTCGCCAATTTCAAAGCCGGAATTCTCGATAGACACTTTTAGCAAATCGCCGGAAAGACGCAACCCAATTTTGGGCGATTGCGGGCGCACGGCTTTCTTTTGCAAATCTTCACTAACAAAAACCTCGGCAACCCGGCGCAAACTTTCTATACCAGAGCCGCCACTATCCGGCTGTTCATATAAAAACGCATGAAGCATATCATCACCAGAGAGGCGGTAAGCACCTACCACTTTGTCGTTGTAAAAACCAAGAGACATCAAATGGCGGCGTGCGGCGTACTCTGCAACTACATCTCGCACGATACCATTTTCCATTTCTTCTTCGCCAATGGCATCAAATTCTGTTTGGTTATAGCAAAATTTAACATGCCCAAGCACGTCTTTTTTATCGCTTTCAAAATACATTTTTGTTGTTAGCGCGGCAACGCTGCTTTGCTGTACGTCGCCTTCTTCCGCTACAGTAATGCCCATGCGCTTTAATTGTGGCAATATAATTGTTAAAAATTTTTGCTGCGTATTTGCGGTGAGTAAAACCTCACGAGATGGTGTTTCATTCAAGGATTTTAGCAACTGACTCAAAATTCGCCCTGCGGCGTTTGTAAGGCGATAAAACCCACTTGCCATAATAATGTAGTGAAACGCCCTGCCCCGCACAATTTGAAATGTAAAAGCTTCCGAATGCAAAACAATACCCGTTGCCATATGCCGTACAGTAATGGAAATTGGCGGCGGCACATCCATTAGTTCAATTTTTTCATCAAAATTTAAGTTTGAAACACAGTCCAGTGCCTGTCCGACATACATATCAAAAAATTCGTCTATATTGCGTTGTGTAAGATGCAATTCCCGACCAGAAAGTTGCGGCGCATGCGTTAGCTGATACTGGCGGCTAAGCCGCCGCCCAACTTCGGCATAAATATCGTCCTCGCGCACAATAAAATCCACAAGCTTTTTAGATTCTACATCAAATGCCGCCTGCTCGTGTACAAATGCAAGCCCTTGACCGTACGATACCTTTTCTTTATTTTTGCAACTATTTACAAAACTTGTGATGTTTTTAATCACATACATGCGCTTGCGCCCAATAGCGAATGTAAGATATATACCCCGTTTACCAAGGCTATGAATAGTTGGCTGCAATTTTATGCACGAAAAATCCGGCGTTTCCCATGTATCAGTAAACGCCGTATCAATGTCATTAAAAATAATTTCTTCAATTTTGCTGGTCAGCTCATTTGCGTGTTGCTTCATTCTACTGGCAGAAAACATGCGGGCATGGCCTTCTAAATGCGCAAACAACGCTGCAACAACATGTTTACACGCCCCACGCCATATGCTATGGCTTTCGCAAGAGCATGCGTAGCTTACTAACGCGTCCTTTTCGTCCAGTTTTACAGTGACTTCATAATTTTTGTAGTTGCCCTCTATTGTGGCGCGTACTGCCGATTCGCCGCTCTGTAATTCCGTTGTGCCATAAGAAAGAAGCTTGCCCTCGCGGTAGTAACGCTCGCCGCGTTCGTACACATCTCGGTTGGAACTAAGGCTCAAAATCATGCCCTTTGTAATAGAATTTTTGGGCATCTAAAGACCTCCCGAATGAAAGGATATGTTCACTAAAACTTGGTAACAATTAATATGTCACGATACACATAGCCATTCTAGCACAATCACAAAAACAAAGAAATAGCAATATGACATTGTCTTAGAATTTGTCTAAGTTTTAACATTATGGTAGAGTATTATCGAAAGGGGCAATTCCCATGGGCGGATTTTGCGGGTTTACCTGTACAAACCACGACAGCATAACAGCAATGCTTGAGGCACTCGCACACCGCGGGCAAGCAAGCAATCACATAAACATAGGCGGTATAACGCTTGGGCAAAGAAGCCCCGACCAATTACTTAGCACATGCGGCAATTACGCAATTGTTTTTGACGGCGATATTTTTAACTTACACCAGTTAACGGCGAACAAAGAACCTTTGCCAGAAATTTTATTAAATTTGTACCATCAATACGGACCAGCGATGCTTACCCACTTGCATGGCGTATTTGCGTTTGCAATTTTTGACATCGCAGCAAATAGGCTTTTTTGTACACGCGATATTTTTGGAGCAAAACCTTTTTATTATACAAAAACACATGATGGCATAATTTTTGGTTCGGAAATAAAATCGTTCCTGCACCACCCAGGTTTTACGCCAAGTTTGAATACAGAAGCCTTAGCACAATACTTGTCATTTCAATATTCTGTACTAGACGAAACCTTTTTTAAAGGGGTGTACAAGCTGCCCCCCGGACATTATATGGAATGGGAAAACGGAGATTTAAAACTAACTCCATATCACAGTTTGGAATTTAGCCCAACAAAAATGCAAATGGAAGAAGCGGTAGAGCGTATAGACAAAACCGTACTTGCATCTGTAGCACGGCATATGCAAGGGGGTACAGAAATTGGGGCGTTCCTTTCCGGCGGGGTAGATTCTGGATATGTGACCGCAATATTTGGCGGCAAAAAAACATTTACAATCGGCTTCGATTACGAAAAATACAACGAAATTGAACATGCAAAAAAATTATCAGAACATATTGGCGCAACTAATTTTACCAAAATGATATCTACAGACGAATACTGGGAGAGCCTGCCTAAAATTCAATACCACATGGACGAACCCATTGGTGACCCTGCCGCAGTTGCGTTTTATTTTGCATGTATGGAAGCGGCACAACATGTAAAAATCGCGCTTTCCGGTGAAGGCGCAGACGAATTTTTTGGCGGATACAATATTTATAAAGAACCGCTAAGCTTACGCACATATTCCAAACTCCCGCTTATAATACGAAAGTGGATTGCATCGCTTGCAAAACGTTTACCCAAAGGCACTAAGGGGCGCAGTTTTGTCATTCGCGGGGCAACACCTGTGCAGGAGCGGTTTATCGGCAATGCTTATATTTTTACTGCGCAAGAACGGGACAAGCTGCTGAAATTTAAAACATCTCAAACTCCAGCAGACATAGTGCGTCCGTATTACGATAAAGTAAAACATCTGGATGACATTACAAAAATGCAGTTTATAGATATCCACTTTTGGCTGGTTGGCGATATTTTGTTGCAGGCGGATAAAATGAGCATGGCACATGGCTTGCAATTGCGCGTACCGCTTTTAGACCGCGAAGTTTTCCACGTTGCGTCGCAACTACCAACCAAACTACGGGTAACTAAAAAACAAAGTAAAGTGGCGTTTCGCAACGCGGCAGCGCGGCATATGCCAGTAGAAACTGCCACACGCCGCAAGCTTGGCTTCCCTGTGCCAACACGCATTTGGTTACGTGACAAGAAATATTACAATATCGTGAAAGAGCATTTCACCAGCGCGGCAGCACAGGAATATTTCCACCAAGGCGAACTAATGACGCTGCTGGACGAACATTTTAATGGCAAGCAGGACAACAGTCGCAAAATATGGACAATTTATATGTTTTTACTATGGTATAACGAATTTTTTGGAGGCATACAACCATGATATGCGAAAGTTTTGCAGTAGAAGATACAGAAAACTTGGGATTTATACTTGGACAAGAGGCAAAAAAAGGAGACATCTTTTGCCTTAGCGGCAACTTGGGTGCAGGCAAAACTGTGTTTACTCAGGGGTTTGCCAAGGGCTTGGGGTATGAAGGACGCGTGACAAGCCCCACTTTTACACTAATGAATGAATATGTTGGTGGGCGGTTGCCGCTGTATCATTTCGATTTGTACCGCTTAGAGGGTGGCGAAGAAGATTTAGAAAGTATAGGTTACGAAGATTATTTCTTTGGCAAGGGGGTTGCCTTGGTAGAATGGGCAGAACTTGCAAGCAATGCCATTCCCGAAAGTGCCATTTGGATAAAAATCACGACAGATTTAGACAAAAGCCCAGATTACAGGGCGATTGGAATTGACTAAGGAGCCTATAAAACTGTGAAAATACTTGCAATAGATACGTCTGGGCAACATGCAGGTGCCGCCATCGTTGACAACTACATAACCATTGGCGAAATTTCTTTTAACGCCCGCACCGGCGAAAAATCCTGGACACATTCCGAAATTTTAACACCCGGCATCAATCAGCTTTTTGCGCTAACAGGCATTCGCAAGCACGAGATAGATTATATTGCATACACAAACGGCCCCGGCTCTTTTACAGGGCTTAGAATTGGCGCATCTACAGCACTTGGGCTTGCGCGCGGGTTAAATAAACCAACCATTCCTGTGCCTACACTGGACGCTTTGGCATACAATGTTTTAGGCCTGCAAAATAGCGGTGTTGTTGTCCCAATGTTGGATGCACGGCGCGGGCAGGTTTATTCTGCAATTTACACCCAAGAAAACGGACGTATGACCGACTACCTTGCCCTGCCGGTAGAAGAATTACTTGCAAAAGTACTTGACAGCAGTCTTGTAACTGTTCTTGGTGATGGTGCAAGCGAATACGCAAGCATAATTTCTACCGCGCTGCCAAATGCTATTTTTGCGAAGCAAAACAACAACCGCCAACGCGCGTCATCTGTGGCACTGTGTGCAATGGAACTAATTGCTACAGGCTTTGTGCCTAATGATAATGTTAATATCTTGTATGTACGCGCACCGCAAGCAGTACAACAGAAGAAAAAACCATGATTACAATTGCCTCTGCCACACCACATCACGCGCCGGGCATCCATGAAATAGAGCTCGCGTCATTTTCCGAACCATGGTCTGCTAGTGCAATAGAATATGAAATAACCCAGCCACATTCCATTTGCTTTGTAGCATTAGACGAAAATGACGCATTGGTTGGTTATGCATCCATGCGGCATATCATTAACGAGGGGCATATCAGCAATATTGCAGTGGCTCCAGCATATCGCCGTGGTGGCATTGGCGCAATGCTACTAAACGCGCTCATGTGCAAAGCCATTTATGACGAAATGATTGGCGTCACACTGGAAGTACGTGTGAGCAACCAGGCTGCAATAGCATTATACGAAAAACACGGCTTTATAACCGAAGGATACAGGAAAAATTATTACTCCTCGCCAACAGAGGACGCAGCAATAATGTGGAAGTATTTATAAAAGTCTATAAAACCCCGGAGGCAACCATGTCACATAAAACACTAAGCTGGAAAGATTTAAAATATTTTTGTAAAACTAATTATACCGCCACACAACCCAAAGCAGAACTAATAGGCCAAGAACGCGCGACCGAAGCATTGCAATTTGGCTTATATATGAAGGATAAAGGATATAATATTTACATTTGCGGCACCACAGGCACAGGGCGCACCACTTTTGCAAAAAAATATGCAGATAAAATGGCCAGTACAGAAGCCGTTCCGCCAGACCTTTGCTATGTATACAATTTTGAAAACCCAAAGAACCCAAAACTTTTACAATTACCGGCTGGTACAGGCAAACGCCTATCTAAAGACATGGAAGAACTTTTGGAGCATCTGTCTACCAGCATTCCAAAAATATTTGCCGACAAGGATTACGAACAAAAAAAACATAGCATTGTAAAAGTGCTAAAAAGCAAACATGAAGAAATTATCAAAGGCGTAACAGAAGAAGCACGCAAACTTGATTTCGAAGTTAAAAGCTCAAATACAGGCATATTTTTTCAACCGATTGTTAATGGTGAGGTAATTGGCGAAGAGCAGTTTGAAACCCTTCCGCAGGAAGAACGTGACGCCATTTCCAAAAGGTCGGAATCTATCCAACAGCACGCATCTGATGCCTTGCGCGTAATGAAAGAGCACGAAAAAGTCACAAAAAAAGATGTAGATAACCTGGATTATTCCCTTGGGCTGATGGCGGTTGGACACCATATGAGTGACATAATGGACATATATGCCGGCGAGCCGCAACTTCTGGAATTTTTACAAGCCATGAAGGAAGATATTTTGGAAAATATCACAGACTTCATCAATGGTGAAAGCGAAGATGACGACGCAATTCAAGCCCTTACACCGTGGCAGCCAAAGAAAACCAACGAAGATAATTTTTCACGTTATAAGATAAACTTGCTAACCGACAATAGTGAATTGACCGCTGCACCTGTTGTCGTGGATTATAACCCCAGTTACACAAATTTAATTGGCGAAGTAGAATTTGACAACGAGTTTGGCAATTTTTCTACCGATTTTATGAAAATTAAACCAGGGCTTTTGCACAGGGCAAACGGTGGATATTTAATTTTGCAAGCACAAGACGTTTTAAGCAGCCATCATGCGTGGGAGGTTTTGCGCCGCAGCCTTGTGACGGGGCAAATAGTCACCGAGCCAATACGCGAACTTAACACAGGTGTTGCCGTTAGTAGCCTAAAACCAGAGCCAATCCCGCTTAATGTAAAAATTATACTTATTGGCGGCGGGTTTTATTACGATGTTTTGCACACTTATGACGATTATTTTGAAAAGCTGTTTAAAATTCGTGCCGACTTTGACTATGAAATGAAACTCACCGATACGAATATGGCAGACCTTGCACATTTTGCGCAGCAACGTTCCGATATTCCGCTAGACAGTAGTGCCGTCGCAAAGTTAATCGAATTTTCCACCCGGCTGGCAGAGCGGAAAGATAGGCTTTCGACCAAGTTTAGCCGCATAGCAGAGGTTATACGCGAAGCCGCAGCCTGGGCAAAAATGGACGGCGCAGAAAAAGTAACCACGCAGTTTATCCAAAAGGCAATCCAAAAACGCGAGCACCGCCTTGGTTTGTATGAAGAAAAACTGTCAGAAATGATAGAAGAAGACACCATTTTAATTTCTACCGATGGTGCAAAAGTTGGGCAAATAAACGGGCTTGCCGTACTGGATACCGGCGACCACGCATTTGCCAAGCCTTCCCGTATTACCGCCACCACTTACATGGGTAGTGCCGGCATTGTAAATATCGAGAAAGAAGTCGATTTGTCTGGTGCGATACACGACAAGGGCGTGCAAGTTTTAACCGGGTATCTTGGACAAATGTATGCGCAAAACTTCCCTATCTCGCTTTCGTGCCGCATTTGTTTCGAGCAAAACTACAGTGGCGTAGATGGCGACAGCGCGTCTTCTACCGAGCTTTTTGCAATTATCTCGTCCCTATCCGGGTTGCCTGTGCGGCAGGATATTGCCGTGACCGGCAGCATCAACCAGCATGGCGAAATCCAACCAATTGGCGGCGCAACATACAAAATAGAAGGCTTTTTTGACCTATGTAAAACGCGAGGCTTAACAGGAAAACAAGGCGTGATTATCCCCGCACGCAATGTGCGTGATTTGGTGTTAAAAGACGAAGTGGTTGAAGCAGTGAAAAAAGGCAAATTTCACATCTACCCAATTTCGCATGTAGACGAAGGCCTAGAAATTTTACTTGGCGCGCCTGCCGGTAAAGCCCCCTATTCCTTTGACACTGTGCATGGTAAGGTTTACAAAAAGCTGCGGCAATATCACAAAAAAAACACAAAAGGCGAATAGATATTCTCGATAAACTGGGAGGACGGACAACCAATGACAACAATACCCCCTCGCATTGCTAATATTCTTATGAACGCGTTAAAGGGCGGCGTTGTGCCGCGGGTAGGGCTGGAATACGTTACCGTAGGCCGCGCGCAAGAAATTTCTGCAATTTTACACGATATCGATTTAATTGCCGACGGCGGTGCGTCGTTCCGTTTTATTGTGGGCAAATATGGTAGCGGCAAAAGCTTCCTGTTGCAGACAATACGCAACTACGCAACCGCCAAAGGTTTTGCCGTTGTAGATGCAGACCTTTCGCCAGAGCGACGGTTTTCTGGCACCAAGGGGCAAGGGCTGGCAACGTATAAGGAGCTTATACAAAACCTTTCGACCAAGTCGAAACTAGATGGCGGCGCGTTGCCGCTGGTTTTAGAGCGGTGGATTTCCAGCATACAAACACAAGTAAAAACGGAAACAAGCTTAGAAGGCGCGGCGTTTTTGCAAGAAGTTGAGCGGCGTATTTTTACCCTAACCGCGCAACTGGAAGGTATGGTGAATGGCTTTGAATTTGCAAAGGCCGTGACGCTATACTACCAGGCATACAACAATGACGACGCAGACCTAAAAAGCAACGTGCTGCGCTGGTTCCGCGGCGAGTATCCAACCAGAAAGGAAGCCAATACAGACCTTGGCATCAACTTTATCGTCACGGACGAAACTTGGTACGACTTCCTTAAAATTTTTGCGGTTTTCCTGGTTGGGGCTGGGTATCAAGGGCTTTTGGTGATTGTGGACGAGCTTGTGAATATATTTAAAATCCCCAACTCTATTTCGCGCAACAACAATTATGAAAAAATCCTTACCATGTACAACGACGTGTTGCAAGGCAAAGCAACGCATATTGGCTTCCTAATGGGCGGCACACCGCAATGCATAGAGGACAAATACCGCGGCGTGTTTAGTTATGAAGCGTTACGTTCACGCCTAGCAGAAGGACATTTTGCCACCGCAGATATAAAAGACTTGTCTGCACCAATTATCCGCCTTGCCATGTTAAACCAAGAGGAAATGTATGTACTGGTGGAAAAATTGCGCAATATTCATGCGGGGTTGTATAGCTACACACCTGTGCTAACGCATGAGGATTTGCTATACTTCTTAACCGTCGAATACAACCGCGTTGGTGCGCAGACACATATTACCCCACGCGAAATTATTCGTGACTTTATAGAGCTGGCAAATATCCTACACCAAAACCCAAGCAAAACTGTTGCCGAGATATTGGGAAGTAACAGCTTTGAAATGGCAAAGGGCGGGTTAAGTGACGAGGACTTACACGAAGCGTTTCAAGAGTTTGAGATATAAGGAGAAAGCCATGTATACCAATGATATAAATTTTTACAACGGTCACAACCCACGCGACTTAATCGCCCAATTTGGCAGCCCACTGTACGTCTATAACGAAAACATCCTACGCCAGCAATGCAAACACATGATATCACTTTGCAAATATCAAAATTACGCAGTTAACTACGCCATGAAAGCAAACACTAACATTCATCTCATGTCTATAATCCGCGAAGAAGGCTTACGGGTAGATGTTAGCAGCGCAGGCGAAGCCATGGCTGCCATAGCCGCCGGGTATACCCCAAGCGAGATGCTTTTTATTGTCAACGGAATTTCGCGAGAAGAAATGCAGTACATTATCAACCTTGGCGCAACGTTGAGCGTGGATTCGCTTTCGCAGTTAGAAACCTACGGCAAATTAAACCGGGGCGGTAAAATTGCCCTGCGCTTTAACCCGGGTATAGGCGGCGGACACCATGCCAAAGTAGTCACAGGCGGCGACGGCACAAAATTTGGCATTATGCCAGAGTACATCCCACAAGTACATGAATTATTAGAAAAATATAATTTACAACTTATCGGCATAAACCACCACATTGGCTCGCAAAACTGGGGTGACATTTACTTAAAAGGCGTAAAAAAGATGCTGGAACTAGCAAAACAATTCCCCAACTTGGAATTTATCGACCTTGGCGGCGGTTTTGCAATACCATATCACAAACAAGATGGCGAAGGCCCGATGGACTTGGCGACACTTGGAGAAGTGCTGGACAATCTGATGTACGAGTTTGCCGCAAGCTACGGCAAGCAAATTACATTTTTGACCGAACCGGGGCGATATATCACCGCGGAATGTGGCGTGCTGTTGGGCACGGTTAATGCGTTAAAAAACTGTGGGCAAAGCAGGTATGCCGGCACAGACTTAGGCTTCTCTGTTTTTGCACGCACCACATTGTATGATGCGCACCACGATATCGAAATTTATCGCGAAAATAATGTCCCGCTTGGCAATGAAACAGAAGTAATAAACATCGTAGGCAACCAATGCGAAAGCGGTGACTATATAGCAAAAGGAAGCCGCCTGCCGCTGTTGCAAGAAGGCGACGTTCTTGGGGTAATGGACGCGGGCGCGTATGGATATTCCATGGCCTCTAACTATAACCACCGCCCGCGCCCGACAGAAGTGTTGATACAAAGTGATGGAACGGTAAAGCTCATTCGCCGCCGCGATACGTTTGAGGACATGTTGGGTAGGCTGTAAAAACCCGTTTTTGTTAACAAAAAAAGGCGCGCAATGCGCGCCCCTATGTTATATAATCTTACGCCTTACACAAATTCACCAACAAAAACGCTAACAAATCTGCGCGCTCTTCTATCATCTTAGCAATAGGTTTACCCATGCCATGCCCGGCAGATTTTTCTATGCGGATAAATATTGGATTGGTTCCGCCATCTGCGGCTTGTAATGTTGCCGCAAACTTGCGTGCCTGGCTTGGCACCACCCTGTCGTCTGTATCTGCGGTTAATATCAGCGTTGGCGGATACACCGTGTTCATTTTTACATTGTGCAGCGGCGAATATTTGTACATAAACGGAAATTGCTGCGGGTCGTCTGCGCTGCCGTACTCGCCTATCCAGTAACGCCCTATCGTAAAGCGGTGATAGTTTAGCATATCCAATACAGGCACCGCCACGGCAACCGCACCAAATAAATCTGGACGTTGGGTAAGGCACGCGCCTGTTAATAACCCGCCGTTAGACCCACCGTGTATGCCTATTTTATCTTTGCTGGTGTAGTTTTCGCTTATCAGATACTCGGCACTGGCTATAAAGTCGTCAAATACATTTTGCTTGCTTTCCAACATACCAGCCCTATGCCATGCTTCGCCGTATTCGTTGCCGCCGCGCAAGCACGCCACTACATATATGCCGCCTTGCTCTAACCATGCTAAGGTAGAAGGGGCAAAACTTGGTGTCATGCTTATTTCAAAACCGCCGTAACCGTATAAATATACCGGGTGGCTTCCGTCTTTGGCTAGCCCCTTACGTTTTGTGATAAACATTGGTACGCGCGTGCCGTCTTTGGACGTGCAAAATTCTTGTACGGTTTCGTAAGCGTCAAAGTTAAAATCTATCTGCGGTGCAAAAACGGTCACCATTTCGCCTGTGGCAAAGCTATATTTCATAACGGCACTGGGGTAAAGCGCACTGGCAAATTGGAAAAACATTTCTGTATCACACGGTTTTGCAAAATATCCTGTGATGCTACCTTTGCTTGGCAATGCAATTTCGCGCACAAACTTGCCGTCTAACCCGTAAAGCATCAAGCGGTGCGCCGCGTGGTGCAAAGTGACGCATAGGATTTGACTGTTTACCAGCACTACATACTCCAGCATTTCGCCGGTATCTGGGATAACGGTTTGCCAGTGAGATATGCCGTTTTCGGAAAGTTTTACAGACATCACCTTGCCAAATGGCGCGTCTTGTTTTGTTTCGATATATGCAACATCGTCTATGACGTCTATAACGTCCCAGCACTCGCCAAAGTTATCAGCAATAGGTTGCCATGGCGCGTCAAGTTTTTCCAGCGGCCTAAAATAAAGCTGGTTTTTGCGTAAGGTACCGTACCAAACGTTAATAAAGGCCCATTTTTTATCCTCGTCAGCAGAGAACGAGAAATTCCAATCCGGATTGTTGTCGTCTTTGTAAATGATCGTGTCTTGATTTTGGTCTTGCCCAAGTATATGCAAGCGCACTTGCATGTTTTTTGCGTCGGCTTCCAACACCTGCGATGTCTTGGGCGCAGGGAAACCAGAGTAAAAGAAACCGCTGCTGTCCGGCAACCAACATGGGCGCGTATATCTGACATGCTGCAAATTGTCCGGCAAGTTTTGCAGCGTTTCCAGGTTTAAGAGGTGTATGGTCTGCCAATCTGATCCGCTGCTGGACAACCCATAGGCAAGATATTTACCATTGGGGCTGTAAGCAAAATTGGTAACGGCAACGGTACCGTCTGTGCTAAGGGTATTGGGGTCAAGCACAAGCTCACCAATGTCAGTAGGGTTTGCAGAGCGGTAAAGCACGTTTTGGTTTTGCAGGCCATTGTTGCGCCAGGTGTAGTACACGCCGTTAACATTGCGTGGTACGCCGCAGCGGGCATAATCCCACAGGCTGGTTAGTCGGTTTTTAAACTGGTTGCGTACAGCAAAGTTGCCAATGTAGTTTTGGAAGTCGCTATTTTGCGCGTCTACCCATTGTTTAACCTCTGGGCTGTTGTCGTCCTCTAGCCAATGGTATGGGTCTGCTACAATAGTACCGTGAAAGTTTTGGGTCACGGCTTCGCGGCGCGTTACGCGGCGTGGTGGTAATACGTTCATTTAAATCACTCCATTTATTGTTTTTAGATGAATAAATTGTTGCACGAAGCAATGCTTATTGTCGTGACGCTTCGGTTTATATAAAAGACTGCGTGTCTAAAACAATTTGCAAAAAGCAGCAGTCTTTGGAAGAACAAAATATAAAACATGACAGCGGTCGAAACATCTTTTGTTTTAGCATATGCAATGCATGGTACGAATCCTCAGTAGTAGTATTCCCAATTTTAGTATGGTTCTTGGCATGAATAAAAAATTATAATACTAAATTAAATAGCTAATGTTTGTACAAGAGATAAAAAAACCTCTGCGTTTGCAAATAATTTTGATATAAATTTCGTAATTTTATTATTGAAAAAATATTGTCAAAACAAACATCATGTGCTATGGTTGGACAATAAGCACGATATATCGACTTGCGTAGCTAGGCATTTTGATAACATACATTGTTTGCATACGTTTTTTACATAATTGTGTCGAGGGGTGATTTTATGGGGCAAGAGCATAAGCTAACGACAGGCGAAATATTGCGCAATGTAAGAGTTGCCAAAGATTTGTCGCAGGAAACACTGGCTAAAAAGATTTTGTGCCACCACACTATCATTAGTAAGATAGAAAAGGGGGATAGAGAGTGTACCAACGAAATGCTTTTTGATATGAAAAAAGCCATGGATGCAGAAATCCTACCGCTGTTTGACAACGAACTAGAGCATTTTGAGCTTAAACTACAAGAGTGGTATCACGTAATAAACGAACGTGAGTGGGGTAAAGCTAAAAAAATGCAAGAAAAATTAGCTGTAATAACTTTTAACACCAACGCAAAAGAGCTTAACATGCTTTATTCCTTATTTGATTGTAAACTTTTATTGGGGCAAGATGACCTTAAAGGGGCAAAGTCAATTTTGGACGCGCTTGATGCACAAGCTGACGGGCTAAGAGACATGCCACTATATCATTACTATTTTAACAAAGGCACATATGAGACTAAGAACAAACGAAATAAAGAAGCGTTGAACTTTTACCTGGAAGCTTATAAGTTGATGAAAGGCCGCTTTGAAAAAGATATAACGCTTTACACTAATATAGCTTATTGCTATAGGGAACTTGGGTTATTTTCCCGTGCTATTTCATTTTTAGAAGAAGCGCGTAAATTCGTAAAAAATGAGGATAGTATACCGGAGTTTAATATGTACAACAGCCTTGCTACATTAAATATACAGACTGGCCGTTTACAAGACGCAAAAAATTTTTTGGATATATGCCTAACAAAGGCTAAAAACATGGGTAAAAAGCGATACATAGGTATTGCTTTGCTTAACTATGGTTTTTTACACCGTGTAAACAAAGATTGGAATATATCAATTGAGTATTTTGATAAAGCCCTTGAAACCTTCGAAAAAAAAGAGCGAAACTATTTAGAAGCACTGTATCAAAAAATATTATGCTTGATACAAATACAATACTTTACTGCCGCGGTAAAATTGTTATCAGAAGCAATGGCATGGGCCAGGGATAACGAAGAGTACACAATCTCTTTTGAATCGCTAAAGCATCTTCTCACACCCAATGCAAAGGATTCTATTGAATATATAGAATCTGTGACAGTACCGTACCTGGTAAAAAACTATTACTATTATGCTGCGTTAGATTTCTGCAGTTTTTTACGTGAGTATTACAGTAAAAAGCGGATAAGCCGCCAGGCAAAAGCATTAGAAATAGCAGAAATTGTATGGGATATCCATAGTAAAATGTATGAAGGGGGTGTAATAAAATGAAAAAACGATTTTTAGGGTTAACATTGGCACTAGCTATGATATTTAGCCTTAATGCAGTAGTGTTGGCTGACCCCGGTAATGGCGGCGGCGACGAACCTGGAATCAGCTACCCAATTGGAGCAATAAGCCTGCCAATTGAATTACCACCCACCGACTACCCTCTACCAGCCTGCCCAGAAGACTGCCAAGGCGAAGATAATGACCAACAGTAAATAACTACCCCTTTTGGGAGGGGTAATAGAAGAGACTAATAAAAACTGACACCGTTAAAAAACGATGCCAGTTTTTTTATTGCTTCATCTTTACACCTTTACCTTACAACTCCGTAACCCTTAATTTCTCCACCGTAATTGTAGACCCGCGCCCGGGTGCTGGGTAAACCGGCCCGGTTATACTAAAACCATTTTTAAATGCTTCAATATACTCGTACTCACAGCTTGCAACACGTATTTCGCCGTTTATTTTTATCGCCATAACCGTCTTACCCAATATCCACTCCACGTCTATAAATTCGTCTACGGGGATACGGGTAGCGTTTTCGTGGTAATGCTCATTTTCCACGGCTAAATCGTTAATCCACAGGTTATCGTCGTAGATTATACCGTCGTTGTCTGCACCATTTAAATGTACCCATGCACCATGTACGTTAGTTTTGCTATCACCGTAGTATAGCCGCAAATTTGTGCTATCGGTTTTGGCACGCATTTCTATTTTGATAGGGGCGGTAAAATGTTGCGGCGTACCCACACGCCCATCGCCAATGGTTGTGTGAAGCACCATTTTCCCGTCGCCTGTGTAGCCCATTGTCAAGTTGTCTTTAACCCATTGGGTTGGATATGGTGTCATAGCCTTTAAATCGATATCAACCGGGTTGCCGCGCGGCATAACTGCTTCTATTTTTGCAAGTTCTGCCTTGGCTTCTTCAAATTTGCGTGCGATGTCTGCCGCATTATCTACAGGCACCCACAGCTGGTCAAAAGCTATGCCGTCGGGTTTGGCTTGCCCATAAAGCTCCATCGTGGGGAAAGACTGCTGCGCGCGGCGATAACCCGAACCAGGTAGCCATTCGGTATGCACTCTCTCGTCCAAGTCCAAATCACCGGCCTTATTTTCTACCACTACCCATTTACAAGCCGCTACTTTGTGTTTAACAAACCCTTCCGGCGGCTCGGCATCAGATTCCACAGCAATGAGGTACTCGTTGTTGCCAAGATAATGCCGTGTAAACACACCCAAAATACCTTCTGCACTGTCTGCTGCCAGTGATATTAATTTGTCCAGCATATGCTGCGGTGTTGCCTTCCATAATGCAGGGATTTGATTCTCGTTGCTTTCGTAGTCGCTCTTAAACAGGTGTTTAATCCCGACGACCGAAAACGCAGGTTTTTCTACAATCCTAAAATTCATTTCGCTCACTCCTTTTATTGAGAGTATGAATTTGATTGCAGGAAAGTTTTTTAAAGGCACGTTAGACTTACGCGCAGATAAAGGCGCGGTACCATGCAACTCTTTAAATGCGCGTGTAAACGCCGCCGGTGATTCGTAGCAGTATTTTAGCGCAATATCTATAATTTTCTCGTTGCCATGCTGAATATCAAAAACGGCTTGTGACAACCGTCTGCGGCGTACATATTCCGAAATAGACACACCTGTCATAAACGAAAATATACGTGAAAATTCATATATCGAGCAGCCAACGATACGCGCCAGCATTTCGTATCGTATGGGCTGTGTTAAATTTTCTTCGATATATTTGGCAACATTGTTCATACCTTTGAGCCAATCCATGCAATCCCTCCTCTCGATTCATTGCGATTATAAAAGAGTGACAAAAATATTTCTTTGCATCTGTTGCTAAATTTGGGCAAGGGTTAATTTTGTTTTACATTGCTAATTATACCATTTCGCAATATAATACAAGCTATACAATTTCTAAGGAGGAAATAAATTTTGATTTGGAACATAATGATGATAGTGGCTATTGTATTAGTTATTGCTGGTCTTGCGTTTTATTTCTTTAACAAATGGGCAGGCAAAAAGGCTGCAGCGCAGCAAGATATGGTAGCGCAACACAAGCAAAGCGTATCCATTTATGTCATTGACAAGAAAAAAGACAAGATAACCAATGCCGGGTTTCCCAAAGCCGTGCAAGACCAAATCCCACGCATGGCAAAACTGATGAAAACACCGCTGGTTAAAGCCAAAATTGGACCCCAAATTATGACACTTGTATGCGATGCCGCTGTTTACGATGCACTGCCTATTAAAAAAACAGTTACAGTAGAAGTTGCGGGCGCATACATTGTAGGTATGAAGGGCATGAAAACAAAAATGGAAATGGCTAATATCCGCAAATCGCGCCGCAAAGGCACTGACGACGCGCCAACCGGCCAGCCGTGGTATAAAAATATCGCAGACAAATTCAAAAAGTAGGGAAGTGGCAACATGAGTTACCTTGCTATGTACGAAAAATGGCTTAACGACCCGGCTATAGACGAGTCAACAAAAGAGGAACTTAAAAGCATATCCAACAACCCAAAGGAAATAGAAGACCGTTTCTATAAAGAACTTGAATTTGGCACGGGCGGGCTGCGCGGCATACTTGGTGCAGGCACTAACCGCCTAAACATTTACACAATCCGCAAGGCAACACAGGGGCTTGCCAATTATATCTTGTCAAGCGATGCGTACACACCCGGCATGGGTGTTGCCATAGCGCACGACTGCCGCCGCATGTCGCCAGAGTTTTCTACCGAGGCAGCACTGGTGCTTAACGCAAACGGGATCAAAACCTATACTTTCGATAGTTTGCGCCCTACCCCGCTATTGTCATTTGCAGTACGGCATTTGGGCTGCGTGGCAGGCATTGTTGTAACTGCAAGCCACAACCCGCCGGAATACAACGGCTACAAAGTTTACTGGGCAGACGGCGGGCAGTGCCCATACCCACGTGACGAGGCCATTATAACCGAGGTGCAAGCCGTTACGGATTTTACAATGATAAAAACCATGTCACTCGCGCAAGCACAAGCCGCAGGGCTTTTTAATATTGCCCCAGAAAGTGTAGATGACCAATTTATCGCAAATGTAAAAGCGCAAATGCTTAACCCGCAAATTATACCCAACTCGGACATAAAAATAGTGTTTACACCGCTGCATGGTGCAGGTAATGTTGGCGTGCAACGCGCCCTTGCAGAGGCTGGGTTTGCCAATGTTTTTGTTGTAAAAGAACAAGAACAACCCGACGGCAACTTCCCAACGGTAGACTATCCCAACCCAGAAGATATGAAAGCCTTTGCCTGCGCGCTTAAACTCGCAAAGGAAAAAAACGCAGACATTGTTGTCGCTACCGACCCGGACTGCGACCGCGTGGGCGTTGCCGTTAAACAAGACGGCGAATATATTTTGCTTAACGGCAATATGGCAGGCGTTATTTTGGCAGAGTATATGGTTACGCAAATGCAGGCACATAATAAACTGCCTCAAAACGGTGCGCTCATTTCTACCATTGTTTCTACCGATATGACACGTGCCATTGCCCAAGCTAATGGCCTCGCCTACATGGAGGTTCTTACAGGCTTTAAATACATTGGCGAAAAAATAAAAGAATTTGAAGAAACGGGCAGCCACAGTTTTATCCTTGGGTTTGAAGAAAGTTATGGCTACTTGGCAGGCACATATGCCCGCGACAAGGATGCCGTTGCAGCAACGCTGCTTATTTGCGAAGCAGCAGCGTATTATCGTACACAAGGGCTTTCGCTGTATCAGCAACTGCAAAAATTATACGCAAAATACGGGCTATATCGCGAAGCAGTAGAGTCTATCACACTAAAAGGTGTAGATGGCGTTGCCAACATCAAAAAAATAATGGCGGCGTTGCGCACTAACCCGCCACAAAATATTTGCGGGGTTGCCGTTACAGAAGCGCGCGACTACCTTAGCGGCAAGGTTAAAAACCTAGCCACAGGGCAAGAAAGTGTAACAAACTTGCCCGTTTCCGATGTATTGTACTACGCCACAACAGATTGCTGCTGGGCATGTGTGCGCCCCTCTGGCACCGAACCAAAGATAAAAATTTACTTTGGCGCAAAATTGCCAAATGGTGCAACCAACAAAGATGCAGAAAAAAAACTTGCCGCCCTCGCAACTGATATGAAAAGTAAAATTGATGCGATTTTAAATTAACCACTTTCGAGTGGTTTTTTTATTACAAGTCATACATATACATCTTACATAACGCCTAGGGGAGTACACCATGCGCGAATTTATGATATTAATTGGCGAGTTGCTTTTTGTTGTTGTTTTGCAGACGATAGTAGAGGCCGTACTAGACGCCGAAGAGCGCAAGAAGCAATTAAAAGTGGTAAATATTGCTTGTGTTGTGTTTTGCTATGCCTTGCTGGTAAGATATGTGTATAATAATTTTTGGACAGAACTTGCATCGTTCATAAATTTCACATTCTAACCACGGAGGTACAACCAATGGATTACAAAAAGGCACTTTCCAAAATTCTTGCACATTGTACAAGCCTTCCCCAGGCAGACCTTTTGCAAGCAATAGAAACCCCGGTAGACCCTAAGCTTGGACATATGGCGTTCCCTTGTTTTAGGCTGGCAAAAGAATTAAAAAAAGCCCCGCCGGTGATAGCAGCAGAGCTTGCGGATAGCATAAACCAAAACCGCCCAACATGGCTGGCAGAGGCAAGGGCAACAGGCCCGTATGTAAACTTCTTCTTCAACCACGCGGCGTTTGCGCAAGACGTGCTTAAAAACATTTTAGAAAAAGGCGAAAATTATGGTGCAAGCGGCATTGGCGCGGGCAAAAACGTGGTTATGGACTACTCCTCCCCCAACATTGCAAAGCCATTTCATGTAGGGCATTTGGGTTCTACAATTATTGGGCTTTCTATCGACAAAATTTATCGCTTCTTGGGCTATAATGTGACCAGCATCAACTACCTTGGCGACTGGGGAACGCAGTTTGGTAAGGTTATTGTAGCGTACCAAAAATGGAGCAACAAAGAAGAAATAGAACGCACCGGCATAGAAGGCTTAGCAGAACTTTATGTACGCTTTCACGAGGAAGCAGACAAGGACAGCAGCCTAAATGACGAAGCGCGTGCATGGGTGGTAAAGCTCGCCGACGGCAACGAGGAAGGGCTTGCGCTGTGGCGCTGGTTTATAGACCTTAGCTTGGCAGAATATAAAAAATTGTATGCCCGTTTAAACATGGACTTTGACGTTTTTGGCGGTGAAAGCCACTATAACGGCAAGATGGAAGCCACCGTGCAGCTTTTGCGCGACAAAGGGCTTTTAAAAGAAAGCGACGGCGCGCAAATTGTAGACCTAGACGAACACAACATGCCGCCATGCCTAATCCTACGCAGCGATGGCGGAACATTGTACCCAACCAGGGATATCACCGCGGCAATAGACCGCATGAACACCTACAATTTCGACCTTAGTTTATATGTCACCGGGCAGGAGCAAAACCTGCACTTTGCGCAATTCTTTAAAGTGTTGGAGATGATGGGATACCCGTGGGCAAAAGGGCTTGTGCATATCCCGTACGGGCTGTTCCGTTTCGAAGAGGGCAAGCTGTCTACCCGCCGCGGCAATGTTATAAAAATGGAAGAACTTTTGAACGAAGCCGTGGGCAAAACCAAAGCAATAATCGAAGAGAAAAACCCGAACCTAGCCAACAAAGAGACTGTTGCCGAACAAGTTGGCATTGGCGCGTTGATATTTAACAAACTATATACCAACCGCATCAAAGATACCGTGTTTAGCTGGGATTTGATGCTTAACTTCGACGGCGAAACAGGACCATATGTGCAATATGCCCATGCCCGCGCTTGCAGCGTGCTGGTCAAAGGCGGCTACGAACATGGTGCAAACTTTGACCCTACCCTGTTGACAGAAGACGAAGCCTTTGACGTGTTACGCATCATTTATGACTTCCCTGCAAAAATTCAAGAAGCGGCAGAAAAGTTTGAACCATTTATGATTGCACGCCAGCTTGTGGCACTGGCGCAAGCGTTTAACGCATTTTATCACCACCATGTTATTTTGGTAGAAGATGCGGCGCAACGGCAAGCGCGTTTGGCATTGGTTGCGGCGGTACAAGTGCAATTAAAAATTGGGCTTGGGCTGCTGGGTATTGCCGCGCCGGAAAGTATGTAGAACCTCCTAAAACCGGGTAGAACTTCCTACCCGGTTTTTTATTACTTAACTTCAAGTTAAGTTTTTTGCCCAAAACACAACTTGCCATATATGGTTTAACTACATATGTTCTGTTAAAATGCAGTCACGCAAGTGACATACATAAGGAGGCGTTCCCATGCTGGACAATGCAAAAATAGGCAACCAAATTGCCCTATTACGCAAACAAAATGGTTTCACCCAAGAAGATTTAGCCGAAAAGCTGGAAATAACCGCGCAGGCAATTAGCAAATGGGAAAATGGCCACACTTTGCCGGAAACGGCACTGCTCCCATTGCTATCCAAACTCCTAAATAGCTCAATTGATTCGATACTAATGCCCAGCAGTATTAAAGAGGGCGATGTAATTTCTTTTGGCAAACATCAGTGGCGTGTGTTGCAGATAAATAACGGTAACGCGCTTATTTTAGCAGAAACGACTATAGGCAAAGCCCCTTTCGACGACAGCACAAGTGCTACCACTTGGGAACACTGCAATTTGCGAAAATATCTTAATTCCGAATTTTTTGACAAATTTAGCACGGTAGAAAAATCACGAATACAAGAAACAAAAGTATCCGACCGCAACAACCCGTGGTACAACGTGCCTTGCGGCGGATCGACACTTGACAACATATTTCTGTTAAGTTACGACGAAGTAGTCGAATATTTTGGTGATAGCGGCATTCTGCAAAATAAAAACGGCTTTTATTGCGATAAACACGGCAATTTTACTCAGGTTGCACAAAACAGCATGTACACCAAAATGCCACATGGCGATGCCATATACGACCAATATAACAACGCACGCAAAGTAAAAAACGCCAAAGGTAAAGACGACTGGTGGTGGCTGCGCTCGCCGGGCGGGCAAGGACCGCACACCGCAGGCAGCATTGGGTACATGGGCGAAATATGGCTTTGCGGCGACGACGCGTATAGGGTAGACGGCGGCGTGCGTCCTGCACTGTGGTTGAGTATTTAAAAAACGGGGGAATTAAAATGAACAACGCGTGGCTTTTGAAAGTGTCAGCAGATGTAGAAGCAAAGCATGGCAAAGCAGTACGGGATAAGATATTTGGCGACAAGGTAGACAACGTTTGGAGCGACCATGCATCTAAATCGGCTTGGTTTGAAAATTTTACAACGGAAATGGACAAGCTAAACGATAAGGATTTTTTAACCGCTACATTAATCAAGCACTGCCCTTGCGGCGGCGGAGAAGCGGGCTTTGCCAAACATGCTGCAATTCTTAAAGAGAGTTATGACAAAAGTGAAACGCTTGCAGAATTTGTTGCCACAACTAATTTTTACGACAAGAAAAAGCTGGACGGCAATGTGTTGTACTTAACCAAAAATAAAGCCAGGAGTAAAGATACCGGGCTATGCGGAAAGGGCTGCCATTGCGGGCTTGCTAAACACGCTGACAAATACGTTTCGGATATTTTCTGCTATTGCTGTACCGTTGGGCATACAGGCCGGCCGTTTCAAATTGCTTTTGGCGACGATATAAAAATTGAATTTGTCGATAGCTTGATTATTGGTGGCAAAGGTTGCACAATGGCCATTCATTTGCCCGAAAAGACACTATAATGCCAGCATACGACACCTACGAGCTCATGCTTAAAACAAACCACCACCTTATCAAAGGCGGTGGTTTAACCGATGCGCAAAAAGGCACAATAACACGCCAGCTTCTTGCTGCAAAAACCGCACCCAACATAAAAAGGTGGGGCAGCATGTACCCGTCTTTTTACATACCTGCCGATAGAAACGAAAAAAAATATCAAACTGTTGTACCCATGTCACCGAAAACAGAAATATTATCGCAAAACGCTTATGAGCTTGAAATAATCCGCCTTTTACATATGTTCGCCGGGCAAAATGAAGATGTGCGCCACATGGTGGGAGCAACGCTAAACCGCCTGAAAAAAACTTGCTTCGGCTATAAACGGTGCCACACAGGCGAGTGCTTTGAATCTGGGATAGTCACCTTGCGGTTTGTATCCGCTGTTGCGCCGGAACAAAAAGAATGGATTAAAAAACAAATCTCTGTTTTTAACGGCCATTATTTTAATAAACGCCGCCACAGTGGTGTGCTTAGGTATTTTTGGCTGTGTCTTGCAGAAATGCCGTTTAATATTGCAGAGCCAGAAATTTTACGCTACAAGGATAATATTCTTAGCCAGCGCATTACAAAAAACGACGATATTGTGGTTAGACATGTGGTGGAAAACACATTGCTGCTGGTAAACGACAAAGGTTTTTTAGGTGGATAATTGCAATATGAGAGAGATACGAACAAGAGGGTTTAGATTCCAAGCTTCCTGCAATTGTATCAAAGCTGTAGTGAAAACGGGGATGTCTCGTTAAGAAAAAAACGAGACATCCCCTTCACCTTAAACTGCATGGTTATTTTGTGCATTATCACGAATCATACATGATGAAAAACACATGATAGCAGTCTTATTCTGTATAGTTTATGCACCGTAGTCACCAACTTATTTGTGTAATTTCACAATAAACTGGTTTCCCCTACCTCTTCAACTTCAGCACAACTGTACCCAGCGGCGGCAATTTAATTGGCACGCTATACGGCCGCCCATCGCACAAATGTGCTTCCGACTCCATAACACCGGGGTTTGTTATCCCACTGCCGCCATAAATTTCCGCATCGCTGTTAATCACTTCTACATATTTACCGGCAACCGGCAAGCCCACCCTGTAGTCCGTATGCGGCACAGGGGTAAAATTGCACGCAAACACAAGATATTCATATTTACCCGCCACTTCTGCCACGCGGCAAAACGACAATATGCTACGCTCGTTGTCGTGGCAACTTATCCATTGGAAACCGTCGCTATCAAAATCTTTTTGCCAAAGTGCCGTTTCGCGCAGGTACACGGCATTTAAATCCTTTACAAATGTCCTTATTTGGCGGTGATGTTCAAAATTGTCCAGCAAGTACCAATGCAGTGACAGTGCCTCGCTCCATTCATCAAATTGGGCAAACTCACCACCCATAAACAGCAACTTTTTGCCGGGGTGTCCAATCATAAAACTATATGCCGTGCGCAGGTTGGCAAATTTTTGCCACACGTCACCCGGCATTTTATTCACAAGCGACCCTTTACCATGCACTACCTCGTCGTGCGAAAGCGGCAACATATACTTTTCGGAATACGAATACACCATGCTAAACGTCAAATGGTGGTGGTGATGTTTGCGGTGAATGCTATCCTTTTCCATGTACTTTAAGAAGTCGTTCATCCAACCCATGTTCCATTTTAGGCTAAAGCCAAGCCCGTTATGTTCCACCGGGGCGGTTACACCCGGCCACGCGGTAGATTCTTCTGCAATCATTAAAGTACCGGGGTTACGCTTGGCGACTATCGAGTTCATATGTTTCATAAATTCTACAGCGTCCCAGTTTTCGCGCCCGCCGTGTTCGTTGGCAACCCATTGTCCGTCATTTTTGCCATAGTCCAAATACAACATGGATGCAACCGCATCTACCCGCAAACCGTCTATATGGTATTTCTCTAGCCAGAAAAGCGCGTTGGCAATTAGGAAATTTTTAACCTCGCTGCGCCCATAGTTAAATATTAGCGTCCCCCAATCTGGGTGTTCGCCCTGACGCGGGTCGGCATGTTCGTAAAGCTTAGTGCCATCAAAGTTGGCAAGACCGTGTACGTCTTTTGGGAAATGTGCGGGAACCCAGTCCAAAATAACGCCAATCCCATTTTGGTGGCAGGTATCTACAAATATCATAAACTCTGTCGGGTTGCCAAAACGGCTGGTAGGCGCGTAAAAGCCTGTCACCTGGTACCCCCAAGAACCATCAAACGGATGCTCCATAATTGGCATAAGTTCCACATGGGTGTACCCCATATCTTTTACATATGGGATTAATTTTTCTGTCATTTCTGGCCAGCTAAGGAAACGTAAATCTTCGTTAAAAATGCGCGTCCAACTGCCCGCGTGGATTTCGTACACGTTCATTGGACCACTTAGGGCATTACCACGGTTTTTAAGCCACTTGGCATCTTTCCATTTATAGCCCTCTATGTCGTAAACCATAGATGCCGTACCCGGGCGAAGCTCCGCAAAAAAGGCATATGGGTCAGATTTTTGTACAACCGCGCCTGCTTGCGCCTTAACCTCAAATTTATATCTATCGTAATTTTGCAAGCCCGGCACAAATAATTCCCACACGCCGGAATTATACAATTGACGCATTGGATTGCTGCGTCCACACCAGGCATTAAAATCGCCAACTACGCTAATACGCTTGGCATTGGGTGCCCATGTCGCAAAAAGAACACCGTCTATGCCGTCCAATGTGGTTTTGGTTGCGCCGAGCTTATTATAAATTTCGTAATGTGTACCGTTGCCAAAAAGGTACAAGTCCGTATCGGAAATAGCAGGCAAAAAGCTGTATGGGTCAAAAGCTTCCCATTTTTGACCGCCCTTACCCACAAAGCTAAGCTTGTAGTGGAAATGCTTTTGCCGTGGCAATAAAACAGAAAAAAAGCCCGCGGTGTGGTCTAGGTTTAGATCGTAAACTATTTTTGGTTTGGCAGGGTCAAATACTTGCACACTTTCTGCCGCGGGGTTAAATACACGAATAATTGTGTGGTCGCTACCGTCGGCAGTGATGTCATGCATACCCAAGATATGATGTGGGGCGGCATGGTCGCCGTTTATGAGTTGCATAAGTTCGTGCATGTTGGTTGTTACCAAATGAACCAGCTCCCTTTTATTATATCGTCACCTTGAAATCCTTTACCCGCATTTGCACAGACGCACTACCGTTAAAAATATTAAGCTCCACCACATATACAACATCCATACAAAACCCGCCGTTTTTGTCCACGTGGGCGGCTTCCGTCACCTGTGCGTATATTTCATTTAGCCCAAACGCAATGCCTTTTACACCACGGCCGCTACCATCCGAAAATGTGAAAATCAATGTATTTTTTTCGTCCATTATTCTTACATTTTGTACTTGCAAGCCATATGTCACAAACAATGGCTCATGGTTGCCGCTACCAAATGGTGCAAGCCGCGCAAGTTCGTTAGCAAGGGGAATGGTCACGTCACACAGGTTTAGTTCGGCATCAATTTGCAAAACCGGCAGAAAATCTTCTTCTGTAAGGGTACAATCGCGGTTCAAACTCTCACGCAGTATCGGGATATTCTCTTCTGCAATTGTTAGCCCTGCGGCCTTTGCATGTCCGCCAAAACGCGTAAGCAAATGTGCATTGGCACTCAACGCCTCAAAAAGATTATAACAATCCGACGACCGGCCTGACCCTTTCATACCGCTTTCACCGGGAGTTATCACAATGGTGGGGCGTCCGGTGGCTTCACGTATACGCCCGGCGACTATACCTGCAAGGCTTTCGTGCGTTTGGGTATCTACAATAACAATAACCTTGTCAAGCTCTTTTGGCAGGTTTGCTAAAAGGCGTTCTACGCAGTCAGCTGTAATTTGCTTACGCTCATCATTAAGTGCTATCAGCCTCTGTACCAGTTGCATACGTTTAGTTATATCTATCTCAAGCAATAAGTCAACTGCCACATTCGCAGAATCTAGCCTACCTGCGGCATTTATACACGGCCCAAGAACAAATCCAACCGCAAATGTATCAATCGGTTTCTCCAAATATCCACGTACAGTTAACAAACTGCCAAAGCCTGGGTTAATAAGCTTGTTACTATTCAAGACAACCATGCCACAATACGCAAAAATACGGTTCTCGTCCTTAGCCGGTACAATATCACACACCGTAGCAATAGACGCTAGCACAAGCATCTCGTCACGCTCTGTAAAAGGCATACCCATATATTCGCACAAAGCAGTAGCAAGCTTAAATGACAAACCACCTGCACACATCTCCTTAAATGGATATGGGCATTCGTGCTGCTTGGGGTCTATTATTGCAACGGCTGCAGGCAACTGCGCGCCCTGTTCATGGTGGTCTATAATGACAACATCTACGCCCAATGCTGCCGCATGCGCAACCTCCGCAATTGCAGAAATGCCGTTATCTACTGCAATAATAAGCGTTGTGCCTTCCTGTGCAACCTGCGAAATTGCGTTAATATTAAGCCCATACCCCTCATATATCCTATGCGGTATGTAATATGTAACATTGGCACCAAGCCGTGTTAGCACCCTTTGCAAAATAGCAGTACTGCAAATACCGTCTGCATCGTAGTCGCCGTATATTGTAACTTTTTCACCGTTTCTAATGGCGGCAGAAATGCGAGCAAGTGCCTTTTTGGCGTCCTTCATTTCTGCAAATGGGCGTAAATTATCTATGGACGTTCTTAAGAATGCTAGTGCCGTGTTTTTTGTACGTATGCCACGGTTTGCCATGATACGCGCCACGGTTTCGCTTACATTAAGCACTTCTGCCATAAGCCGCAAATTGGCATCCGTTTGGTGGTTTACCCAACGGCTGTTCATATGTACACCAACTCACCTGTAAATTCGCCGGTGCCGGATATGTTTACCAAACCATAGCTACACTTAGGCAACCCCCGCGAGTCTGTTAGACTACCAGGGTTCATAAAAAACACATCATTGCGCGTAAAAATGGTCGGCTCATGCGTATGTCCAAAAAAACAGGCATGAACATCTTTATATTTTGCATAATTTGCAATACGGCCAAGGCCTTGCTTTACGCCTTGGTCATGCCCATGCATTATAAGAATACGCTGCTGCGCGTCACCATCGCCAAATTTTAATATACGTTCTGCACGCTCTCCGGTTTCATATGCACCGGCAACGCCAACCATTATCATACCCGGAAACACACGTTTTACTTCATTAAAATCACGCACATAGTCGCCCAAGTGTATAACCAAATCTATTTCGCGCATATGTTTTGGAATTACTGTGTTTCTAAGACAATTTATATCGCCATGCGTATCGCTTACGAGCAATATTTTCATGATATCACTTCTATCATTGCCGCCAATGCTTTACCACGGTGGCTTATTTTATTTTTTTCTTCCATTGTTAGCTGCGCAGACGTTTTATTGTAACTTGGCAGATAGAAAATAGGGTCGTAACCAAACCCGCTATCACCGAGTATCTCGTGCGCAATTTCACCACACATTTCACCAGTAGTAGTTACAACTTGCCCGTTGGGATAGACACAGGCGATAACACATACAAATTTTGCAGCGCGGCCTTGTACACCCTCCAGCAATTTTATGATATGCGCGTTGCGAATCTTATAAGGTGTTTCTCGTCCCATATAATTGGCAGAATCCACACCCGGCTCGCCACCAAGCGCATCTATACACAATCCAGAATCATCAGCAAGCACCGCAATATCATCGTACCCATGTGCTTTTAAAAATTCCAGCACTTTAGTTGCTTTTTGGGTTGCATTTTCAAGAAATGTGTCACCGGTTTCTGTTGGTTCAAAAGAAAGCCCTAGCTCCGCAAGGGAAACAACCGAATAGCTCCCTTGCGAAAAAATGGCTCTGATTTCTTTTACTTTACCCGGGTTATTGGTAGCAAAAAGGAATTTTGCGTTTGTCATTGCGGTTCGATAAGGCCGTATTCGCCATCATTGCGTTTGTAAATGACATTAATTTCATCTGTCCAACTATTACGGAATACATAGAAGTTATGGTTCAAAAGTTCCATCTCCATAACGGCTTCCTGTGCATCCATTGGTTTTAAGGCAAAACGCTTTGTGCGTGTAATTACAATTTCCGGTGTTACGCCTTCTATTGTATCCGGTGCAACATCCAAGAAGTCAAGTTCTTCGTTAGTTGCTACACTACGGCGGCGGCGGTCACGCAAGCGGGATTTATATTTTACAACCTGTCTTTCCAAAACATCTAATGCTTGATCCAGGCAGCCAAGGACATCTTCGCCAACAATTTCTGCACGCAACATGCGCTTATGCATTGGGATAGAAACCTCAACTGTTGTAAGATGCTTGTTTTCGCTAAACGAAACAAATGCTTCTGCATTGTCTGGCAAAAACTTTTCCAAACGGCCAAGTTTTTTTGTTGTTCTCTCTTTAATGTCCTCTGTTACGTTCATGTTTTTGCCTGTAAATACAAAACGCATAACAAGTCCTCCTTTTGTGTTATAAGACTATCGCCATTATAACATGGGCATGTCTATAATCGCAAACACACTATTTCCATGATAAAATGACAAAATTGTCACTTATATAGTCACGGTAATGTCACATTGGTTTGATATTATCAAATCAACAAAATTTGAAAGGACAAAGTCTATGAATATTTTAGAAGTAACCAATCTAACCAAAACATACGGTAAAGACAACACGACCGTAACCGCCCTTGGCGGCGTTAGCTTTACTGTGCAAAAGGGCGAATTTGTTGCCATTGTGGGCGCGTCTGGTTCGGGCAAGTCCACGCTCATGCACCTTATTGGCGGGGTAGACCGTCCCACATCAGGCAGTGTGATTGTAGATTCGCATAACCTATTTGACAAAAACGAAAGCGAACTTGCAATTTTTCGCCGCCGTAACATTGGGCTCATTTATCAATTCTACAACCTAATCCCTACCCTAACGGCAGAGGAAAACATCATGCTGCCCCGCCTATTAGACAATCGCAAACCCGACGACAACAAGCTTAGCCAAATTTTAGAAATTACAGGGCTTAAAAACCGCGCAACACATCTACCCAGCGAACTTTCTGGTGGGCAGCAACAGCGCGTTTCTATTGGGCGTGCGCTAATAAACGACCCTGCTCTCATTCTTGCGGACGAACCGACAGGCAACCTAGACAGCAAAGCAAGCCGCGAAATTATGGACTTGCTAAAACTGTCCAACAAGCATTACAACCAAACGCTAGTTGTAATAACCCATGACGAAAAAACCGCACTGGAAGCCGACCGCATTATCACAATTGGCGACGGGTTAATCCAACGTGACGAGGCGGTGCGCTCGTGAACCTTACCCGCCGTCTTGCAATAAACCAGCTAAAGCAGAACCGCAAACGTAGTTTGTGGACACTTTTTGGTATTGTTCTTTCCACTGCAATGATAACCGCTGTATACGGCTTTTCTGCCAGTGGCATAAATGCCATGCTAGAATTAGTGTACGGATGGCACATTCGCCGCGCATACTACATCACGTTTTACGGCATTGGTGCGGTGCTTAGTATAGTCATTGCAGTTGCATCTATCATCGTAGTTTCCAATGCATTCCGCGTAAGCGCAGGCAAACGGCTTGTGCAATTTGGCATTTTAAAAAGCGTTGGCGCAACAAAAAAGCAAATTGCGCAAATTATTTTATACGAAGGTATTTATATTGCACTCATTGGTATACCCATTGGGCTTGCTGTTGGCCTGCTTGTGCAATTTATTGGTATAACCATTGTCAACAATATTTTGTACGGCTTATTTGCGCGTACAGCTGGCGGCGGAAGCGTGTTTGCCTTTACATTGGCGTTGCCCGCTATGGCGGTCTCTATTGTAATTGCCATTGCCACGGTACTCATTTCCGCATGGCTGCCCGCCCGCAAAGCGGCAAAAATACCCGCGATAGACGCCATACGCGGCGTAGGCGAGGTTAAACTAAAACGCAAACATGTACGCACAAGCAAGCTTATAAAATTATTGTTTGGGTTTGAGGGTATGCTTGCGGTAAAGTCGCTAAGGCGTAACAAGCGTAACCTACGCGCAACCGTTGTTTCCATTACTATAAGCATTGTGATGTTTATCGCCGTTAGCAGTTTTGTGACACAGTTAAACCGCATGGCAAGCGTCGTTTTCTTTATCACAGACGCAGACATTGTGGGTTCACTAAACAGCACATGGAGCAGTGTTGACATAAGCGATGGTGAGCGCTACTACAATTTTACCCCGCTAGACCTTGCCACCGTGGAAGAAATAACCACGCGCCTGCAGAAATTCCCAGGTGCAGAAATTACCACCGTAGGTAGGGATAGAAACAGCGCGTGGGGACGTTCCATTCCTATACCAAGGCAAATGATGACATCAACAACGGAATACATCACACGCGAATGGGAACAGCATGACCCCGATGTAATAAGAATGCCCATAGACCTAATAACCCTAGATGCCGAAACATATGCCATGTTGTGCCGTTTAGCTGGTGTTCCGCTTGGGTCAAATATTTTAGTCAACCACGCAAGGGACAGGATTAACGATAACTGGGCAGAATTTACGCCGTTTGTTTTTGATTATCAGATTTTGCAAATGCCGTGCTTTGTAAGCGGCGAAATTGTGGATTTTCCATTGCACGGCTATGTAAACAATGCCGCCGCTGTATCAAACATACTGCACACAAGTGCAGCACGGCTGGTAATTGTTGTACCACCACAAGATGTTGGCAGGCAATATTGGTTTGTAAATGTAGACGACACTCGCGGCTTTGCCAACCACATGCACGACGTTTTTCAGGAATTTATTGATGCGGGCATTGGCTTCCCAACGCAACAATGGCAGGGCGACCCATTTGCAAACGTCCCCCCTATTACCGCGCATGTGTTAAATGTTGCTGCAAATCAAGAACAAGACCGCAATATCATTCGCGTAGTAATGATATTTACCTATGGTTTTGTTGCCATGCTAACCCTCGTTGGACTAACCAATGTCATTAGCACCCTGTCCACCAGCGTGCATGCCCGCGCACGCGAAATTGCGGTACTGCGCAGTGTTGGCATGACGCAAAAAGGGCTGAACCGTATGCTTAACCTAGAAAGTATTTTATGTTCCGCAAAGTCAATTATTTATGGCGTTCCACTGGGTGTTATTGTGTCGCTACTATTACACCAAGCAATTTTGCAGTCGGTATATTTTGCATTCCCTGTGCCATGGCTGGCAATTGTACAAAGCATAGCCGCGGTGTTTATTATCACATGGGTAACCATGCGCACAGCGGCAGCACAACTCAAAGGCAGGAATATTGTAGAGGATGTGCGACAGCAATAAAAAAAGCGGCCAACTTAAATGGCCGCACTTACATATCTTATACCATACGCCGTATCGCCGCTTCTCGCCCCCCCACAATCAAATCTATCGGCGGGATTTCTATCATGGTGTAACATCCGGCGTTTTGGCGCATGGTTGCCCGCCCGGCAGAAACCATGACCTGCGCCGTTAGTGCAGGGTTGTTAACACGCATATTAAATTCAAACAATTGGTTGTCCGCCATGCCGGAAACTCCTTTACGCACCATATTTACGCCATGGCCTTTGTCAAGCAAAGCATCAACATCGTCCACCACCGTAACATGCGTTTCGTCATTTATAAAATACGGGTCGTTTTTTATGGCTTGGCTCACCTTGTCGGCACTGCTTTTATCCATAAGTTCCACATAAACCATACGCCTATGAATACCGGTACCCAATGGAATAGTCATCGAAAGTGCTTTCTTTACACCATCAATCGCTTTTACTGCCACTGTATGCCCCATACTCATTCCGGGGCCAAAATTTGTGTACGTTATGCCTCTAGGTGCAGCGGCTTCCAATATGCACCTAATCATAGAATCCGTACCGGGGTCCCAACCTGCGCCAATAATTGCAACAGCGTCTCCCTCTTTTGCCACTGCATTAAGCCGCTGCTGCACGTCATACAAATCCCCATGCACATCATAGCTGTCCACAGTATTTATCCCGCTTGCCAAAATTTCTTCTGCAACGCTGGGTATCGAACGTGAGGGCGCACACAATAACGCAACATCCACTTTGTCCAATTCCGATATATGCTCTACAACTGTTACGCCTTGTGGCACGCCCTTCTCGCCTGCCGTTTGTTTATTGCGAAGCACTACCCCAGCAACTTCCATATCCGGTGTAGCCAGCACTGCTTCATATACACCTTTGCCAATATTGCCGTATCCCACAATTGCTGCTTTTATTTTTTCCATCTTAAACCCTCCATATTTTTTTGCCAATAATACAATACTTGAAACACGTCTTGCAACCATATTGCCAGATATGTTAAAATTTTTGGAAAAAAGGGGTAGATATCATGGCTCAGTTTGAAGCAGCAATTAAGGCATTAGAAAAACTGCTATGGGAGTTTGGTCTTGCAGACGCCGTTAGCGATATTCAAACAACACCAGCAGAAGGGCAAGAAAACCCGGCACTTGTATGTATTATAGGCAAAGGTAACAGCGGCAAAGTAATAGCCACCGTGTTTAACGAACATGACTACTTCCCTAAATATGTAGTGATTCGAGAAAGGTTTCAGCAAGACTTCCCCAATGTAGATGTTAAGTATCTGATATAAAAAAGAACGCAGTCATTCTTGACTGCGTTCTTTTTACGATTCGTTTAAAATAAGATTAATGATATCGGCATGATAACAATTATTGCTACCACAATAGCAAATATTACAATCGCACCACCATATTTAAAAACTTCTTTACTGGTTAGCCAGTCATGGCTCCATAACATAGCAGCAAAAGCAGAAGCTGATGGCAATATAACCGCATAGTGCAATAATAATATACTGGTAGCCGCTACAGCAGGTATATTTGCTCCGGCCGCCAAACCAAAGGTGGCGAGTATCGGCATAAACGTAATGCCCACTATCGTATTCATCGCAAAACTTGTAGCAAAGATAGCAACCAACAGCATAATTACGAAGAACACAATCGGAGAATGTCCGCCCAGCACGGGATCAAAAACTAATATCATCATATCTATCACACCCGTGGCAGGGTTGGTAAAGGCCGCAGAAAGTGCTATCGCCGTAGCCACCATAACATAAATTTCCCAATTGATACTGCTGGCGGCAACCGCTTTAAAATCTAAAATAGGTTTACCATCAGCCCTTGCTACACACATGACCCCAGTGACTAATATTGCAACGCCAAGCGGTCCAAGATTATTTAGTATTTCTGTAACGATAAAACCATCTGGCAAAAAGCTAGGTAAAAGCACAAGAAATACAAAACCTAACATACCCGCAAAATTGGCTTTTTGCAGCGCGCTCATAGGGGGCAACGGCGTTCTATTAAACATTTCTACATCAATATTCGCTATTTTGCTCATATCCGGCTTAAATACAAACTTCATAAATAGGCAATACACAGCAAAAACAATAACAGAGAATATAAAACCAAGCAGCATATACTCCGGTATTGGCATCGCTACGCCAGATACCGTTTCCAGGACATTAAGTATGGCAAGCGTCGAGCCCGTAAAAGGCAAAGAAGCTTGTCCAGATATCGCACCCAAAAAAGTACCAATAATCATAAGCGTGCTATATTTATCACCCGGCTTATAACCAAGCTCTTTTAATACAGAATAAAGCACCGTCCACATAAGTATCAGCGAAGGCGTTACATTTACAGCCACAGATAATGCATATGTGGCAAAAATAAAAATAAAGCTAAACACAATCGGCCGGTTATTAGAAATTTTTCTGGTCAAAAACCACCTGGTAATATAGCTTGTCACCCCCACATGTTGAGGTGAACCAAATAAAATCATTGAGAAAAGCAATAACGCGGGCACTTGATTACCAAATGCCGATGACGCAATTTGCCCAAAGCTCGCGTAATCGGTAATGCCAAATGCAACAAGTGCAACAAGGCTAGGCCATAAAAACCCAACAAAACACCAAAGCCATACAGCACCTACAAACACACCCAAAACCTGCATACCAACATCGGTAAGAGGGTATATTGGTGGAAAAATTCGACCAAATGCAAACATAAAAAACAGCCCTACAATAACATGTATATAAAATCCTACACCTCTTGCTTTAATAGTCTGTGACACTACTTCGCCTCCTAAAATTTGTTCAAAATCGACGCTACAACATCGCCATCATAACATGTTCGTTAAAAATAAAAAAGATATAAGTAATACTATAATCCACAACTAAATTTCTTGACGAAAATTAGAAGTTCTGATATGATTCGGTGCGATTGTATTTTGTACTGTTTGATAATGTATCAGAATCTCTGAGTAAAGGGAGGATCGTGCGTTTCAGTTTTATACATAAATAAAGGCGGGGGACAATTATGAATTATAATGAAATTAGAGAGCTGGCTGAATGGTTAGAGAAATCGTCGTTTACAGCTTTTTCTTTGTCTATCAACGGTGTGCATATAAGTGTCAGCAAGCAACAAACTCAGGTGCCACTGCTCTCACAACCAGAGCTGCTGCCGGAAGCTTTTTACACGCCGTCTCCGCAAGCACAAGAGGCGCAAGTTTCTGCTACTAATATAGCTACCAGTGCCAAGTCACATATTATAAGCTCACCTATCGTGGGTGTTTATTATGAAAGCGCGAACCCAGAAAAGCCGGCTTTTGTGCAAGTTGGCCAAAGTGTAAAAAAAGGCGACACACTTTGCATTTTGGAAGCTATGAAAGTAATGAACACAATAGTTGCCGATGTAAATGGTACCGTGACAGAAATTTTTGCATCTAATGGGTCTATGGTAGAAGCATGTACGCCCTTATTTAGAATTGAGATTGAGTAAGAACTACTACCGTTATTTTTTAAATATTTGGAGGGGGAAAAATCATGTTTAGCAAAATTCTAATTGCCAATAGAGGCGAAATTGCTGTACGGATTATTCGCGCCTGCAAAGAATTAAATATAGCTACTGTTGCAATCTTTTCCGAAGCCGACCGTGAGGCACTTCATGTACAAATGGCAGATCAAGCTGTGTGCGTAGGAGAATCCCCAAGCAAAAGTAGTTATTTGAATATGCACAATATACTATCTGCTGTGCTTTTAACTAAGGCTGACGCAGTGCATCCTGGCTTTGGTTTTTTATCAGAGAATGCTACTTTTGTTGCCATGTGTGAGGAGTGTAATATCAAGTTTATCGGTCCCTCCGCTGACGCAATTAATGCCATGGGTAATAAGTCAAACGCCCGCGAACTTATGAAACGCGCTGGTGTACCTATTATCCCAGGTAGTAACGGCACTGTAGACTGTATTGAAGACGCCACTGAGTTTGCTAAAAAATATGGATATCCCGTTTTACTAAAAGCTTCTGCAGGGGGCGGCGGCAAGGGTATACGCCTATGTAATGATGATGATGAACTAAAAAATAACTACGAAGCCGCTAAGTCAGAATCTCGTCTGGCTTTTTCAGACGATTCTCTATATGTAGAGAAAGCAATAATCAATGCTAAACATATCGAAGTGCAGGTCATTGGTGACGAGTATGATAACATCATACACTTGGGCGAACGTGAGTGCTCTATGCAAATACATAACCAAAAAGTGATAGAAGAGGCACCATCTTCTGTTATTAATCCCAAGCTAAGGGCTAAGCTTGGTGATATCGCTATCCTTGCGGCACGCGCTTGTAATTATAAAAATGCTGGCACTGTGGAATTTTTAATGGACGAAAACGAGAATTTCTATTTTATGGAGATGAACACCAGAATACAGGTAGAACATCCTATAACAGAGATGATAACCGGTGTTGACATAGTAAAAGAACAAATTTCAATAGCATATGGCAATAAATTATCCATAAAACAAGAGGATGTTCTGCTCAATGGCCATTCTATTGAATGTCGTATAAATGCCTCCTCTACAGGGTTCATAGACTATATGTTTTTACCTGCAGGTGGCTTAGGTATTCGTGTGGATTCTGGTATTTACGCGGGCTATACTGTCCCGCCGTTTTACGATTCTATGCTGGCAAAGGTTATAAGCCATGGTAAAAATCGTAACGAAGCCATCGCAAAAATGTATAGAGCCTTGAGCGAATTGGTGATAAACGGTATTGAAACCAATATCGATTTTCAAATGCAAGTATTAGAGAGTGAATGTTTTTTGAATGCTAAATATAACACGACTACATTGACACGGTTGATAGAATCGCAGGAGGTGAAGTTGTGATTTTATTTAAAACAAAGCGAAAGCGTTTACGCCGCTTATTTGCTAACAGTATGCAACTAAATTACGACTACAGTTCTCCAGCATATCACACAGAGCATAACGGTTTGCAACAGATTCAACGAGATGATATGCCTAGCGCCCCTGACGGCATGTGGATAAAATGTAGCAAATGTCAAGGTGTAGTTTACAATAAACAGCTAGGTAATTACAAAATTTGTCCCGATTGCGGGGGGCATTTCCGCATTTCGGCATGGGAAACAATCAACTTAATTATAGATACCGATAGCTTTAAAGAGCGGGATAAAAATCTTGTTTCCAATGACCCTTTAAATTTTCCAGGCTACGCACAAAAAGTTGACGACTTAGCAAATACATTAGACATAAAAGAAGCAGTGGTAACCGGTCGTTGTCTAATACATCACGAAGATACTATGCTTTGTGTTATGGACAGCAATTTTATTATGGGCTCGATGGGTTCCGTAGTAGGTGAAAAAATTACTAGAGCCTTTGAAGAGGCTACGGCAAACCATTTACCTATTATAATTTTTACAGCTTCTGGTGGTGCACGTATGCAAGAGGGTATTGTTTCTCTTATGCAGATGGCAAAAGTGAGTGCCGCTGTTAAACGCCATTCCGACGCGGGATTATTGTATGTTACTGTGCTTACAGACCCTACTACAGGAGGCGTTACAGCGAGCTACGCTATGCTTGGTGATATTATTTTGGCAGAACCAGGCGCACTGGTGGGTTTTGCTGGCCGAAGGGTTATTGAGCAAACAATAAAACAACGTTTACCAGATGACTTCCAAAGTGCTGAATTTGCATTGAAACATGGTTTTGTTGATAAAATCGTACCCCGTAGCAATATGCGAAACATGCTTGGTCGTATTTTGAAACTACACAATTGCGAACAAAAACATAACAAGTACAAAAATGCTGAGTTCGAGTATTTTTGTACCCCTTATGATACAGAACCATCGGAAGTGGTTGCAATTTCTCGAAAAATAACCCGACCTACATGCAGGTCTGTTATATCCCATATCCTAACTGATTTTATAGAACTTCATGGGGATCGCAACTTTTGTGACGATGGGGCTATAGTTGGCGGTGTAGGATATTTGGGAGATATTCCAATCACGGTTATTGCAACGCAAAAAGGGTGCGATTTACAAGAAAATATAGCAACAAACTTTGGGCAACCCCACCCTGAAGGCTATCGCAAGACTTTGCGTCTAATGAAACAAGCCGAAAAATTTGGGCGCCCCATACTTGCACTTATCAATACTAGTGGCGCATACCCCGCCGCAAGCGCAGAAGAGAGAGGGCAAGGCGAAGCCATTGCACAAAATTTGTTCAGCATGTCTGGTTTAAAGGTTCCCATAATATCGGTTATAGTTGGTGAAGGTGGCAGCGGCGGCGCATTGGCACTTGCGCTGGCCGACAAAGTGTATATGTTTGAATATTCTATATATTCGATTTTATCACCCGAAGGTTTTGCCAGTATATTGTGGAAAAATTCGGAGCGGGCAAAAGAGGCAGCATCAGTCATGAAACTACGTCCTAAAGATTTATTAGAACTGCAGATAATTGAAGGGATAATTCCCGAAGTCGCTGGTGGGTTTGAGAATAACATCTCATATTCACTGGATTATCTTAAACAGCTGTTGATGCATGAATTTGCTTCACTCATACGCAAAACAAAGCAGGATTTATTAAACGATAGGTATGATAGGTTTAGAAAATTTGGAGCATATTGAAAGTGGTGCTTAATTTATGAAAAAACGTGTTGTTGTTATTGGCGGCGGCATCGCAGGTCTATCTGCTGGTGTATATGCACAAAAATGTGGTTTTGATGTTACTATCTTGGAAAGCCACAGTATAGCAGGTGGCAACTGTACATCTTGGAAACGCAAAGGCTACCTTTTTGAAGGCGGTATGCATTGGCTAACCGGTTCGGCTAAAAAAGAGCCTGTTTACAAAATATGGCACCATATGGGTGCTTTGAATGACGATGTAAGGGTGCATTATCCCGAGCCATTCAAAGAATTTATTTACAAAGGTACGTCTATTAGGCTATATAGGGACGCAAACCTAACCGAAAAGCACCTCATCGAGCTTTCGCCAGAAGATGAAAAAGAAATTAGGCTGCTTTGCAACAGAATACGCAAGGTAAGCCCGCTTGTAATGCCTGTTGCAGACTTGAGTGGAGTTAAGGTAACAAAATGGCAATTTCCACCGATAAAACTACTGTATCACTATCTAACCGCAAACCGAATGATGAAAAAGTCTTCCAAAATTCCAAAGGAAGAATATATAAAACGCTTTAAACACGAGGGCTTGCGCGAATTATTTCGTCATTTGTGCGCAGGAAAATATAGTGCTACTTGGCTATATTTTTCTATGGGTACACAAGCCCGTGGCGATGGTGGATTTCCCGAAGGCGGCTCGCTACCTTTTGTAGGACGCATTGTAAAAACATTTAAAAATGCGGGCGGCAAAATTATTTTTAACACAAAGGCAGACCGTGTTATAACTGAAAATGGAAAAGCAATAGGTGTTAAAGTTGGGGACGATATTTATCCCGCAGATGCTGTAATTGTAACAGCCGACACTATGCAAATGGATCATTTGTTTGACACTCCGCCTCAAGCACCGTGGCTTGATGAAATGCGCAAGACTGCCAAGCCAACCATGTGTACATTCGTTTCTCTTGGTATAAATGCTGATTTGAAAAAGTATCCCAAAGACTGCATTTTCAAATTGGATAAACCGCTTAAAATTGCGACACAGGAGCATAACTATTTGAGCATCAGCAATTACGCAAATGACTCATCCTACTCTCCAGAAGGAAAAGCCGCAGTAACGATGATACTTATCAGCGACAGTTACGACTTTTGGAAAAAAGCCAGAGAAGAAGGCCGATACGAAGAAGAAAAAGAAAAAGTTGCTGCTGATGTAATTGCGGCATTAACAACGCAGCTTCCAGAAATTGTGGATAAAGTTGAAGTTTGTGATGTTGCAACCCCTCTAACATATGAGCGATATTGCGCCAACTGGCGAGGTTCTTGGATGACAATGATGGCACATACCCTTAAAGTGCGGGCATATCCGGCGGTTGTTTCAAATCTTAAGGGCGTATATTTTGCCGGGCATCGCATGAGAGCACCTGGTGGACTGCCTATTGCAGCAAGGAGCGGGCGAGCCGCAGTGCAGTATCTTTGCCGTGATACTAAAACTCTGTTTGTCAGCGAGGAGTAAGGTACAAAATGGAATTGCATTTGTTCAACACCACTGACCGCGATTTCATAAAACATTTGAGTGTACTTTTCTTATCCTACAAAAAGCGCAATATAAGCAAATCCTATGCAAAAAGCGCGATGGCGTTATGTGTTTCAGATACAGCAAAAATAGGAATTGACATAGAAGAGGAAAAAGAACGTTCACTCCAAACAATGGAACATTTCGTTAAAAAATTTATCACGTTTCAAGTAAAAAAAATGCCATCCCAACTAGATGTACAATGGTTTTATAAAGCTTGGACGGCAATGGAAAGCTACTTCAAGCTGGATGGTGCAGGTTTTGGTACCCCAAAAGATTTTGTGCTAGACCTGGAACAAAAATCGATTTGGCGTGATGGAAGAGAAGTTGCTTGGATAAATCATTTTGATGTCGGAAATTTCTTAATTTGCATTTGCAGCGACACACCATTTTTAAAGAACGATGTGAAATTAAGCTATCACGGCTGGGAGGATTAATGTGAAAAAATATGCGCTTATTTTCTCGGGGCAAGCATCTGAAAGAGTCGGAATGTTTAATGATTTGCTTAAAGAACCAACTGCGCTTAACCAACTGCTAGATACACTAAAGGAACAGTTGAATATTGACATATATAATGCTGTCACAACAAAAGACTCGGCAGTTGTAGCTAAAAATAATCAGCCTTTACTAAGTATATACCACTACCTTATGGCAAAGTTGATTATAGATAAAATAGGCTACATGCCAGCGTTTTGTATGGGTCATAGCTTTGGGCAATTGTCTGCATTCACATGTGCTGGGGCCACAAGCTTTGTAGATATGGCAAGGTTTATCAATAAACGTATGGATATCATTAACTCTGATGAAATTGAAGTAAAGGCATCATTCAAAAGTATTCACGGCATGACATTGGATATATTTGAACAATTTCGAGTCGAGGAAGAACTTATAGGACAAGTAGAACTGGCTTTGCACAACCAGCGGGAACAGATCGTGTGTGCAGCAACCAAAAGCGGCGAAGAAAAACTTATATGTCTTTCTACTAAATATGGTTACGTACTTAAAGATGTGCATGTATCTAGGCCATACCACACTCTATTTATGGAGGAATACAACCAATTGTTAACTCCTTATATAGAAAAAATTGAATTTGCAAAACCTGAATACCCTATTGTTTTAAACCATTCCAAAAAAGCGGTTACGGACGTCAAATCACTACACGAGGAATTAATGATACAGATGATCAAACCCGTCTTTTGGCATGATAGTATTACCGATGTTGCAGATGAAGTTGATGCTTTTGTTATTATTGATCCAAGCGAAACCCAGTCTAAAATACTGCGTCGCATTACAAATAAAAAAATCCACAATTTGAACAATTTGGGTGCTGTAAAAATAATAGAAAAAAAGGGAGTGTAAAAATGTCTGATGGCGCAAAAAAAATTGCATTAGTAACAGGCGGATCCAGAGGCATTGGGGCAGCAATCGCGCTAGAAATAGCAAAAGACTATCATGTCATTGTTAATTACAACAGCAGCGAGGAAAAAGCACTTGATGTAGTTAGACAGATAACCGAAGCGGGTGGAAGTGCCGAAATTATACGCGCAGATGTAACTGTAGAAAGCGATGTAACAAAGATGTTCCGTTATATATGGACCACATACAGAAACCTGCACCTGCTTGTAAACAATGCCGGCATCACCGCGGACGGCTACATTATGACCATGAGCTTAGATTCTTGGAATAAAGTAATTAATACGGATCTTACATCAACTTTTTTATGCACAAGAGAAGCCCTAAAAATTATGTACAATGTAAAAACAAAGGGCAAAATTATCAACATTGCGTCTGTTAGCGGCGTTGTAGGGTTAGAGGGTCAAGCAAATTATAGCGCGGCTAAAGGCGGTGTAATTGCCCTTACAAAAAGTGTTGCAAAAGAAGTTGCAAACTATGGAATAACAGTAAACTGCATTGCACCCGGCTTTATTGAGACTGATATGGTCAAAAAAGTGCCGCAGGACAAGCTTAATCAAATTGTTGACCTCATACCAATCAAGCGCGTTGGTACGGTTGAAGAGGTAGCAAAACTCACTGCTTATATAGCTGGTGATTACGCGTCATATCTTACAGGAAAAGTATTTACTATTGATGGCGGCATGGTCATTTGACAAAAACACAAAACCCAAGGAGGCTTTTAAAAACATGAGTATAAAAGAAAAAATTGCGGCAAGAAATCAATTATGCCAATCTATTCGCGAAATTATTGTAGAAAGGTTAATGCTTGATATTTCGGCAGATTTTATAAGTAATGACCAACCGCTTGTAGGCCGCGGACTGGAGCTTGACTCCATCGACAGTTTAGAAATCTCTGTTGCTGTAAACATGGAAATGGACGTAACAATTACTGATGAGGACAGCACAACAATTTTTAGCTCTGTAAACCATCTTGCAGACTTTGTAGAAAAAGCGCGTGAGCAGGTGATAGAGTAATGAGCCAGCATAAGACTCATCAATGGATAAAAAACAGATTACCTCATCGCTGGCCTTTTCTACATGTAGACCGTGTAACAAAAGTGACCGAAAAGAGCATCGAGGGCTATAAAAATATTTCTGCGTCAGATAGTGCGTTTTTAGGTCATTTCCCGGAAATATCTATTCTACCTGGTGTAATTGTTGTGGAAGCTTTAGCACAACTAAGCGGCATTTTCCTTATTGCTGGCGAGGAGGAAGAAGATGGCGGTGCAGATATAGCAGCCAAAATTGGCCTTTTAACAAGCATACGCAATTTTAAGTTCATAAAAACCATAGAGCCTGGTGACCAGCTTCTTCTAAAATCTATACTTAAAGGTAGCAATGGAGATTGCTACATATTCGCGGTTTCTGCTTATGTAGACAAACGCGAGGTTGCGGTAGGAGAACTCCAACTCTTTTTGCAAAAAAGAGAGGTGGTTATATAGTGTTTGGAGAAGTTACGTTTGAATTGTTTCAAGAAAGTGATGCCCAACAAGTCGCAGATCTTTTAAATAGGAACCGTTTTAAAATTGCCAGACATGGCAATGTAACTGCCGAAGACTACCTGTTTACAGAACGTAGCCGCGGGGCGCATTTTGTGGTGTTAGCAAAAAAAAAGGGTAAAGTTATTGGTATGGCAGGGGCTTACCCTTCTTCTGATAATCATGTAGCTAAAAAACACCAAGTATTTGTTGGCAATTTTTTGGTAGATATGCAATATCGTCTTTCGTATTCAATCATTATGGGACTATACGATGGTTTAATGAAAGGAATGTCCCAAAATGGATACAAAGAAATATTATCTGGTGTTAGACCCCAAAACGATGGAGCATATCACCTAACAATTAAATGTGGTTTTGTGCTACTGGACAACACTCCCAACGATTTTGGGCGTATAGATTTGCATAATTTTTCTCCTGCATTTTCAAAATACGCAGGAGCCGGAAGTACAGAAGTAAACAGCAATACGTTTTTTTCGAGCCTGCCCATGGTGGACAAAAAAGAAGCAAGCAAAATGCAAAGTAAGCAATTGCTTGGGGGAAGATACATCGAGAGTACGTACAAACTCAACAAGCAAGATGTCACCTTATTGTTTGATATTGCAAATTATAAAATTGATGGTGCCATTGTTCCAAAGCATATGAAGCTTTATCCGGATTTTGACACGCAAGGCAAATATGTGATGGAAAACTTGAGTACAAAACCCATGAGTACTACTATGGAACTGGTAATGACAACCGGCAGCGAGAAATTCGACATTACCTTAGCGCCGGGACAAACCAAGGCCATTGAGTGCAATAAAACAGTTAGCGAACTCAAATTTTTCTACGACAATGCTTGGTACACATTTTACCCAAACCTTTTTGAAGAAGTGATTGTGCCCAAAGAATTTGTAAAACTTAGCGGCGGGAAATTGTGTGCCATACTAGAGCCTTCAACAGGCTTTGTGCGCATTATGGAAGGCGACACAAAACTTGCAACGCTAGTATGGCCATGTGCTGTTATGCCATATATAGAAGGGATATTTACCCCGCGTGTAAAAGATTTACAGGTCGTACAACAAGATAATGCCTTAACCATAACTGAAAAAACAGAGGAATTTGAACTTACACGCAAGTTTGTACTTTACGAAGATAAAATGGCTGTTACGACAACGCTAAAGATCAACACAAGAAGTGCAAATGTACGCCCGATATCTCAAATATATGCACACAAAGGCGTGCAAGGGTACGCTTTAAGAGCCGGAGAAAAAGAGATGGATTTTGATGCATCGGCAATAAAACACGAAGGTTATGAGTATAGCGATTATACCTATTGGGATATCGAGCCGGAACGTTTTGCCGATTTCCCGATAGAAAGCATATCTTTAAAATATGCGTCGGCAAATATTGATATTGTAATTGATAAAAAATGCAAGCCTATCGTCCATGCACCGGTATTTACATCTACGTTGGATTTTAATATGGACAAAATCTTGGACGCGCAGGTTATAGAGCAAATGGAAGTTAAATACAGATCGGAGGAAATGTGATGTTTAATCAAATTAACAACCTTTTTGGTGGTTTTGCAGAAATAAAAGAAGTAAAAGGCAACAATATAGTTGCAGTAGCCAATGACAAAAAAACGGATTATGCCAATATTAGGGAAGATGTAGGTATCCTCCCTATGACCTTTACAACATATTATAAAATAACCGGGGATGAGGCAGAGGAAGTACTGGATTCGCTGCTCACAAAAAGCGTGCAATATCTAAACTATGGGCAAAATAGGCTGTGTTATTTCTTGAAAGAATCCGGTGAAATTGCCGCATTTGTTACGTTGTACAAAAACGACGAAAGTTTTATTATCGAGGCGTTTAACTGGGATACTCAAGCAGTCGAGACAATACTGCACAAAAACAACCTCTCTTTTGATAAGTTGAATTACGGCTGTATCCTTTTGGAAGGTTTAAAGACAATCGATTTTATGTCGGAAGCGATGGGTCTTACCGTTGACTATTTTGTATATCAAAGCCACCAAGACGCAGATTGTTTTGGTAAAGATATTATGATTGCACGTACTGGATATACAGGCGAGTTTGGATATAAGCTTATTGGTGATGCGGATTCTATCCAAGCGATTTGGGAAAATATCCTACCTGCCTATAAAAGCAAAGTTGTTGGGTATGATGCATTTGAAATGTGTCACTATGAAATAAAGCAGCCATTTTGGGAGTTGCCATATCTATCTTTAAGCAATAATGCGTTTGAGGTGGATTATCAGTGGCTTGTAGATTTCAAAAAAGACATAGACTACGTGGGCAAGGACGCCTTGCTTAACACCAAATTCGGCGAAGCATCCAAAAGAGTTATTGGCGCGTTAGCAGATACCGAATCCCCTGTTGGCAGCGATGTGGTGCTGGAGGGTGATGTAATAGGCACGGTTATTGATAGCAGGCTTTCTTATGGGTTAAACAAATATATCACTATGCTGTTTGTTGACAAGGATTACGCACATGCAAACATTAACCTAGAAACAGCCAGCGGGCAAAAACTTGCGACAGTATCTGCACCATATATTTTCCCTGCCAGTTGGTCGGCCGGTAGATAAACCCTTGGAGGTTAGGATGAACAAAGATCGTATTGTTATAACCGGCATGGGAGTTGTAGCCTGTAATGGGAATAGCCCAGAAGAGCTAACAAAAAACGTAAATGCTAATGTGAGTGGCATTAAAAATTGTACGCGACACGACATGTCTGGGCTCAAAAGCCAGCTTGCAGGCGAAATTGACTACGAAGCCTTGTATAAAATTTTGCCAAATGTAGATGATGTGGAACGCACAATTTACTTGGCATACTTTGCTGCCCAACAAGCCATTACCAACGCCGGGATAGATTTTGCATCTACCGATAAAAATGTCGCGATTGTTGTCGGCAGTCTTTTTGGTGGGTTTAATACCTCTGTATATGTACATGAAGAATTTTTGAAAGACCATACGCTCAAGAACATTGACACAAGTACTTTCGAGTATTTTAGCCCATGCAGTATCCCCAGCTATCTGTCAAAAAAGTTTAATATCAAAGGTGCCAAAATTGTCGTTAGCAATGCCTGCGCGTCGGGTGGCAGTGCCGTTGGTATGGCATATGACTTGATACGCTCTGGCCTTGCAGACATGGCTATTGCCGGTGGGGCAGACGAACTTAACCGCCTCTCTTTGGCTGGGTTTAACAGCTTGGGGGCACTTTGCCCGCAAAACTGCACACCATACACCAACAGTACAGGTATAAATATTGGCGAGGGTGCGGGCATTTTTGTTTTAGAAAAACTTGCCGACGCACAAGCACGCAACTGTAAACCTCAAGTAGAAATTGTTGGGTACGAGTTAAATTCGGATGCATTCCACATCACATCACCAGACCCTAACGGAGAAGGTGCGTTCCGTACAATGAGAGCCGTTTTAGACCGCAATAACATTCCCTTGGAAGCCGTTTCGTACGTAAATGGACACGGCACAGGCACAATGGGTAACGATTCGTCCGAAACGAAGTCTGTAAAGCGTTTGTATGCGGGTAGCGATATAGATGGCAAACTGACAAGTAATAAAGGCGTGGTTGGCCACTGTATGGGGGCTGCCGGTGCGGTAGAATTTTTTATTGCGTCGCAATCTATTGTAGATGGCGTGATACCACCCACATACCATTCCGAAAAGCAAAAAGAACTGACGGGTTTAAGCGTTGTTAAAGAAGCCACACCAGACCCTTGCCAATTTGTGCTTTCTAATTCATTTGCGTTTGGCGGCAACAATATAACCGTAGGGATATCTGCCCCAGAGCATTTTGATTTTAACCAACTTGATAACCAAATGATTGATGACGAAGTAGTTATCACTGGTATCGGGTGCGTGGGCAATAAACATACCTCTTTTGAAGAATACACCGCCTTGCTTGCGAACAATGACATCGAGTTTTTGGCAAACGAAGCCTATCAAGGTAAATATAATTCCATTTACCATGGCGTGGTACCCGAATATGACTACCGCCGCTATATGTCCCCAGACTTTTTTAGAAAGACCGATTTGATTAGCAAGCTTTCGCTTATCTCGTCTGTGTCTGCTATAAAAGATTCTAATTTAAAAATTGTGCGGGCAAATGAGGAGCGAATCGGCCTTATATACGGCACAGGCACAGGTCCTATATCTACGATAGAAAAACTCAACTTGGAGATTGTGCAAAACGGGCTGGCCGGCATGAACGCATTTTTCTTCCCCAACAGCGTGTGCAATGCGGCACCCGGCTATATAACCATGAATAGCCGGATAAAAGGTACCACAGTAACTATAAACTGCGGCGGTGCTACATTTGCTTCAAATATGCTTTACGCAAAGTTGATACTTTTGCAAAACAAAGCAGATTACATGATTGTAACCGTGGCAGACGATTATAACGAAGTTTACCATGCTGCATACGACCGCATTGGGCACCTGCCTAACGCCAATAAAATAGAACAATTTTTTGGTGATAAGAACTCGACGATTTTATCGCCCGGTAGTGTTTCTATTATGTTGGAACGCAAACAAACAGCGGTAGAACGTGAAGCGAAAATGTATGCCAAAGTAACAGGCGGTACATTGACAGGTAACCGCTCGTCTGAAAAAGATAGTGCGTCTAAGGCCGCTGCAATGTATGATGCATTTGAATCTACATTGGTGGCAGCAAATTTAACCCAGCAAGATTTGGACGTGTATTTTGCAAATGCAACTGGAAGACGTTCCGCAGATATGTTGGAAAAGGAAGCCGTGATAGATAAGCTTAAAAAGCCTATTATTTCTTCGCCACGGCAATTTTGCGGAACCAATGCGGCACTAATTCCTGCATATTCGGCACTTTCGGCCGTTGCGGCTTTTGCCGGGTTACCGTTATACGACGTAATCAATGGTAGCACCCTTACACAAACGGATAATATTAAAAATATAATGATCGCGTCGCACTCTTTTGACGAAACGTTTGGGAACTTGGTAATCAGTAGGGTCTAATCCCTAATATGAACCACCATAAACTGGCGCCGTTTCAATGACGGCGCCAGTTTTGTTTTTGTGTAATTACATATTTAAATATTTTTTTTAAAATGATGGGGAGGTTTTGCAAACTTTAGCCCTATATATAAGTGTAAAGAATTTTAGCAACGAAAATTTACACACGAAGGGAGGAAGTTTAATTGAGTGGGATAATACTTAAAAGTGATCACTTGCAGCCGCTTCAATTGCCCGGGCAACTAAAAAAGACTAGTATACCAAGGGCCTTTATCAAAAATGACGACGCTAGATGGGTACTGTCTGATATCATAAGCGACTTTAGTTTTGAAGAAAAACAAGCGATTTATTATAGTTGTGTTTCAAATGCAACAGTTGAAGACGTTGCAGAAAAAATCGAATTATCCCCAACCCATGTTGCAAGCGTATTGACGCTATATTTAGAAAGGTTAGCACACAAGCTGGATTTTTTTAAAAAATTCTTACCTTACGATGAAACTGATTTGTTACCGATTAGCGAAATACTTTTCCTTGAGCCCTCTGGCTGAAACAGCTTAAATGCCACATAGTTTAAGCCAGCGCGGGTATTATAGGAATGAGAGGTGTATTAAAATTTATACTAACGGCAGCATTAAAGACCTTCACAACTTGATAGAGTGCTTAAACAATGGTGACGAACATGCCTTTGACGAAATTTATAAAAGGTGTAACGGACACGTTGCATTTGTGTGTCAAAAATTTTGCGGTAGTAAAGAAGATACCGAAGAAGTTGTGCAAGACACCTTTTTGATTGCCTTTAGGAAAGCGGGCGCGCTAAAAAGTGACACCTTTATGGCATACCTGCGAAAAATTGCAATACACGAAAGCATACGCAAGCGAAATGGAAACCTTCGCGCACAAAAATATAATGTGCCTGTGGACGAACATACAGAAAACTGTACAGAACTTAACACAGACTTTTTGCCGGAGGAATATCTGCAAAACAAAGAAAGCCGTACCGAACTTTTGCAGATCATAAGATCACTACCCAAAAGACAATGGGAAATGATTTATATGTACTACTACGCAGACTTTAGCACAAAAGAAATTGCCGATTTGCTACATTGCTCTGTGCATAACGTACACAAGACACTGAGTGCAGCCCGGCAAGCAATCAAGGCAAAACTGGAAGGCAAAACGAAGAAAACAGCCGCCCAAATTACAGTACTTGTACCACTTGGCGCACTGTTTATTATGGAAGAGCAAGTATTTGCCGCAGGCTATACAGGTGCGGATGCTACCGGTATAACTGCTACCGAAACGGTCAAGCCGGTCAAAGGCTATGCAATTGCAGCAAGCATTGCAGCCGTTTGTACTGCTTCTTTGGTATTGTATTTTGCGCTGCGTCCAACGCCAGAAAATTACGACATTTATGAGCCATATGTACCGGCGTATGAAGTATACACCCCTGTTTTGGAAGAGGTCGTAGATGATGACATGGCGGATGTTATGGAAGAAATACTGCCAGAACCCCTGGAAGAAGAACCCCAGCAAACCGAACCGCCGGAAGAAACCCAGGAAACGGAACCCACGGAAGAACCGATGCCGGAAGTGACAACAACGCCAGAACAAAGTACAGAACCAGAACCAGACCCCGTACCGGAACCGGTCGAAGAACCCACACCAGAAACAATACCGGAACCAGAACCGGAGCCAGAGCCAGAGCCAGAGCCAGAGATTGTAGACGAACCCGAGCCAATACACATCGACAGAACACCGGAAATTTTAGCGGCACTTGCAGCCGCCAATACGGCTTTGGATGTCGACGGCATTATCAGCTATTACAGCTTTAATGTAGCGGCAGAAATACAAAGGTCGCTAGGGTTGTTGCTTAGGTTTTACGCAACAAACGAAGGCAGCGGCGATATCTTAATTGGGATAGCAGCCTACGAAGACGGCAACCAATGGCGTATGAGGTTTAAACATTTTGCAGACGGTCAAATGTATACCGATATACTGGACTTGCTGCAATTTATGGAGTAATAAAAAAAGCATCTTTTCAGATGCCAATTACTCTATTTAGCCAATTTGTATAACGCATATTGATTAAGTGAAACACCCTCTTGTTTAGCTTCCAAAGTAAGCCGTTGGTGCAGGGTTTTAGGCACTCTAAGTGTAAACTTCCCGCTAGAGCTACTTTCTGCCAAAGGTTCAGGCACTTCAAAGCCATTTGCAAGTTTAGCTTCAACCCAGCCCTCCATAGCCTCACGCAGATTCGCCAGAGTTTCCTCTTGAGTTTCTCCGTCAGACATACAGCCGTCAAGCTCCAAGACTTTGCCAATATAGTAAAACTCACCATCGCCTTGGTATGGTTGAATGATAAAGGTATATGGTAAGCGCATGTAATACGATACGTTTTTATCCATCTTTTACACTCCTGTTCTGCTGATTATTTCTTTGACGTAGAACGACTTAATCGTAGGTTTTCGTTCCGCAATCGTCAGAACATCGCCCACAGCGTTTATATACTGTCTATGCGAACCCTTCTGACGGTCAAGCGAATACCCGTAGTGAGTAAGCACCTTATCGGCTTCCTCAATGCGTATACCATTTGGCTGACGTTTCATTTTTTCAACTATTTTATCTACGGTAGGCATTTTGTCACTCCTTGATAAAATGGTACCATATATGGTGGCACAAATCAAGAGAGAATATTCATACAACAACAAAAATTTAGAAAAGGAATGATTGAAAATGTCCAACAAAACCACAGGGTTTAAGAAAACCCTAAAAAGAGCAATGGTATTATTATTGGTAGTGGTACTTACAACAGGTGCTGTATCTGTTATGGGTACAGATGCCACGGATTATCAGCCGGATAATAGCAATGATCTTTATGTCGCCGCGCCAGGAGATTTGGGCGAGGGCGAGTACGAATATGAAGATAGTTATGTCGCAGACGAAGCGGACTATGGCTACGAATATGATTATGAATATGACGCTTCATATGAAGAAGGCGAAGCGGGTGCTGTTGTAGAGGAAGCGCCGGCAGTGATATCTCCGGCACAGGTTGATATCAACGCACTTGGTACGGCAATGCCGGTGCCTTTTGGCGCACCCACAGTAGATGCATATACTTGGGATGATATTAACACCGCGGTACAAGACCATATAGGCGAAGAAGTTATTATTTTGTTGCGTAATGATATTGTTGCGACTGGCAATGCCATTGTTATCCCTGCGGGGACGAGTGTTTACTTGATGAGCGCGTTGTTTGGGGAGAATGCGTATGCGGTTTATCAGCATAATGTGACAAGTACTAATATGAACTTTACCAGACGTCACTTTGTCATAGAGGGCGGATCTTTGTCATTGGGCAATGTTCACTTGACGAGAAACACGGCAGTAGTGGATATGGATGCTGAAATCGGCGGTGGTATACGCATCCGAAATGATGGATATTTGTATATGTTTGCAGGCAGTGCAGTTAGCAATGTCCGCTCCTCAGATGCCGGTGCTGTGTGGGTAGAACTAGGAAGCACACTCGAGATGCACGGCGGAGATATCCACAGTAACATATCAGCTATCCACGGTGGCGGTATAGGCATTTGGAACTCGAACTTCACTATGTATGCCGGAACTATCCGCAATAACGTAGCGACCCAAGTCGGCGGTGGTGTGCGTGTGGACACTGGAGCTATTTTCACTATGCACGGCGGCCTCATTACCGATAATCAGGCCGGCACCCATGCCGGTGGACTGGAACTTATAGGTAACGCTATTTTCACCATGTACGGCGGTGCAATTACAGAAAATGAAGCAACAAATGCAGGTGGCGGCATTAATGTTGGCGCAGGTGCCACTGCTACTATGCACGGTGGCGAGATTTCTGGAAATGTGGCAGGCACACACTCTGGTGGTGTGGTCATCAATAATGGTAGTCTTACCATTCACGGCGGTACAATCAGCAATAACGAAGCCAATACGCATGCGGGTGGCGTCGGGCTGATAGCTGCCAACAGTACCTTCACCATGACCGGCGGCACAATCGGCGGCGATACGCCAGCCTATGCTAACACAGCAGTCAACGGCGGTGGCGTATGGGTTGGCAACGGTGCAACGTTTACGATGAATGGTGCTGACGCGGTAATCCGCGGGAATGTGGCGGCAGAGACTGGCGGTGGTGTGCGCGTGCAAAACAGTGGTAGTACATTTACTATGTACAACGGTGCAATCAGTCATAACCATGGCGGCGCAAATTCCGGCGGTGTGATCGTTTCCGAAGAAGCTGTTTTTACCATGTATGATGGAAGAATCCACCATAACACAGCAGGTGGCTCTGGCGGCGGCGTCAATGTAAATTCACTTGGCGGAACAGGAATCGGCGGCTGGTTTGTTATGCGGGGCGGCGTAATTGACTATAACAGCACAGGCTCTGGCGGTGGTGGCGGTGGTGGTGTGCGTGTGTTTGCGGGTACTTTCACCATGTATGATGGTGTCATTCGCAATAACGCAGGTAATATCGGCGGCGGCGTATCTGTGCGGGAATATTTCTATATGCATGGTGGGGCTATCTATGGCAATACCACCACAAGCCGTGGCGGTGGTGTGGCTCTTGAGAGTTCGCTCACCACGATGACCATGACAGGCGGCATAATCGGCGGCGATACTCCGGCTCATGCCAATACAGCGGCTTGGTTCGGCGGCGGTGTAGCTGCTTCGCCCGGTGCAACCTTTGTGATGGATGGCGCGGATGCGCTGATTCGTGGAAACCGCGCAACAGATGGCGGGGGTGCCGGGATTTCCGGCTCTACTTTCACCATGCTTGATGGTACAATCTACCGCAACGAAGCCACCAACGGCGGCGGCGTGTGGATCGCCCATAGTGCAACCTTCACCATGGACGGCACAGATGCGGTGATCCGTAGGAATACGGCGACTGGGACTGGCACAAACACCGGCGGCGGCGGCGTATTTGCCACTGGCGCAGGCAGCACGTTTAACATGTACGTCGGTACCATCCAACAAAACGAATCCACCACTTGGGGCGGTGGTGTGCAAGTCACCCACGGTGCTAATTTCACCATGCATGACGGTATCATTGCAGACAACGTAGCGCATGGCTTAGGTGGTGGTCACGGCGGTGGCGGTATCTCTATAAGATATGATTCCTCTTTGATTATGTATGGTGGGCAAGTGCTCAATAATAGAGCAGAGTTTGGTGGTGGATTGCGTGTAGGTGGTGCAAGTGCGCAAATCTCAGAAACCAACCCAAGCGTACAAACTTTATTCTATGGGAACACCGCTGTTCGTAGCGGCGGCGGATTGCATATGACTGACAGTGATGGTCGTACCGGCACCAATATCGTGATGACAGGCGGCACAATCGAAAATAATGAAGCCGGTGTCAACGGTGGAGGTGCACAGATTGGTAGTGCAAGCTTTACCATATCTGGTACTACTTTAATTTATAACAACACAGCCAACAATGGCGGTGGTGTGAATTTGGCAGCGGCGTATCCGGGCGTATTCACCATGAACGGTGGTTTGATTATCGGGAACACAGCAGGCAACAATGGTGGCGGTGTAGCAGTCCAAAATGTTAATGCAACCATGACCGCCACAGCCGGTTCCATCACAAATAACCACGCAGCTTTGGACGGCGGCGGCATCTTTACAATAGCCTACGATTACAACCACACCCTTTCCACCGGCGCATACAGCAACCTAACCATATCCCCAGCCGTAATCTTCGGCGGCAACACCGCAGGCAACGGTGCGTTCTTGCCTCCTACCAACCCACAAATCACAAACATCGCGTTCCCCGCTACAGGCAACGGCCCATCTGCCGGCGCACCCGGCCTGCTTGCAAACCCAGTTCAAAACCACACGCTAAACAACTACGATATCAATTTCTTTGTGCGTGAGGTGGCAATCACAAAATCTGCACCGGCAACCGTAACACCAAACACTGCGCTAACCTACACACTGACCATAACCAACACAGGCAACGTAACCCTTACCGGTTTAGCCGTAACAGACAACCTGCCGGCACAGCTAACAAACCCACGTAATCTACAATACCCAACAGGCGTAACTGCATCTTTCACAGGGCAAACCCTTAGCGCAACCATTGCAAGTTTAGCACCGGGTGCGTCTGTTACAATCGCATTTACAGTAACCGTAAATGCAAGCGTTGGGCAAACAATCACCAACACCGCAACGGTTACTGTACCAAGCATACCAGGCCTTGGCGACGAAGGTTCTACCACCACAACCGTTGTGCAACTCGACGAGGGCGGTGGTAATAACGGCGGTGGTGACCCAACACCAAACCCGGCAGTGCAAATCACCAAATCTGCACCGGCAACCGTACAACCCAACACACCATTAACCTACACCATCACTGTACGCAACACAGGCGATGTAACGCTTACCGGCTTGGTGGTAACAGACAACCTACCGGCACAGCTGCAAAACCCACGCAACTTACAATACCCGGCCGGTGTAACCGCATCTTTCACAGGGCAAACATTAAACGCAACCATCGCAAGTCTAAACCCAGGCCAAACGGTTACTATTTCGTTTGTGGTCACGGTTTATGCCGCGGTTGGCACAGCGATAACTAATACCGCAACAGTCAATGTGCCAAGTATGCCGGGCATTGGTGACCAAGGTTCTACCACAACCACCGTTACCGGCAACCAGCCGGAAATGATCAAAAACCCAGACCGCACCGTTGTAAGGGTTGGCGAAACCATCTACTGGACATTGCGCGGCTTCCACAACCCTACAGGCGTAGCCGTTACAGACTTTATGATTATGGATATGCCGGGGCGTGGCCTAAACTTCTTATCGGGCAGCCTGCCTGCGTTTACAGGCGGCGAAGGTATTACTTTTGACATTAGATACACTGTTGCCGGAAGCAACCAATGGCACACACATGCAACCGGCATAGACGCAAGCCAACCATTTAACTTTAGCTTGCCGCAACCCGGCAACCTGCACTATACAAACATTGCGCTATTCTTCGGCGATGTCCCTGCGGACTTTGGGCTTGGCAACGAAATTGTACTCACCTTTGTGGTTGGTGCAGATGCGCCTAACAACGTGTTAATAAACGAATTCTTGATAAGGTATAACAGTATCGAACGTCCGGGACTTAGCCCAGACAGGCCGATTGTCGTACCCGATGATTCTGACAATGGCGGCAGCAATGTATGGACACCAATAACCCCGCAACTGCCTACAACTCCAGAGCAACCAGACGAAACAGATAATGCGGGCGCACAACTTCCGGGGCTTGGCGTAGAGGCTAACGAAAATGTGCCGCAAGTTACACCAGCCACAGACGCGGAAACAAGCCCTGCAATAGGGCGTGTAAACCCACCAACAGGCGATAACTTTAACCTAAACGGAATAATATTATCGGTGGCAGGTTTAGTTGCATCACTTGGCGCACTGCTGTTGGTAGGCAAATCAAGAAGGAAAAACGCAGCTTAATTTGTAGTCAAATAAAAAACCGCCGCCATCACATTCGATGGCGGCGGTTTTTAACTGCCTAAAATATTTCGCCTGCATTCACTCACCGGATACCATGCGCAGTTGCCGCAAATGTCATCTAACATAGCCGGGGTTATTTTATCTTTAATTTCGCGCACCACGTCCTGGTACACATAACTTTTTTCTTCGATACCAAAATAATGCGCCACTTTGCTATCATAACCTTTCACTTTTTCGTTGGTTTCGCACATATCTTCACTTACCATTAGCGGACACTTACTACAGATATCATCTGTAGAGAATACAATACGAATTGCAGTCGCCTCGTTGTTCCGCAAACAGTCGGTTATGGCTGTCATATTTTCGACAAAGTCTGCGCTATAACCCTTCCCGGCGTATCCTTGGGTGCATAATAAGTGGTGAGGGCGCAATTTAATTTCCTGCGTTTGCGCGCGCACCGTGACATCACCTGCGTATATTTTTTCTGTTTTGCCAATTCTTTTTTCTATGACAAGTCCCCCATCCTCGCAGATATCAATGGCTTTTGCATCAATGGTTTCGCCATTGGTAAAAACCGTTATACTGTTGCCTAAAATATTAGTCCGCATTTTATATTGCGGCAGAAGCGGCTCTGGCGTAACACATAACTCGTCCAATTCGTTAATGAGCACCGAAATAAATTCATTGATTGTTTTGCCATTTTTACCGTGCGTATAATCCCTCAATGTGCCCGCGGTTTCCTTAATCTCGGCAGGCAAGTCATCCGGGTTTGTCAAATAATTAACACCAATGCCTACAATTACATATTCGGAAGAGGTATTCATTTGTGTTTCTGTCAATATTCCGCACACTTTTTTTCCATTTAATATAATGTCATTAGACCATTTAATTTCTGCACATATCCCCAAATATTTCTCGATTGCTTTACAGGTGGCAATGCATGGCGCAAACGGTAAAAACTGCGCTTTGTTCGCAATTTGGCTGCTATCATAAATAAAACTCATATAAATACCACCCTGCGGGGACGCAAATGTTCTGCCATTTCTGCCGCGCCCAGCCGATTGCGTGCGGGAAATAACAACAGACCCACCTGCTACGCCTGCAAGAATCATCTCTTTTGCAAAATCATTGGTAGAATGGACGCAGTCCAGCACAGATATTTTGTATCCGATATGGGTTTTACGCATGTGTTCAAGTATCTGATTTTTATCTATCATCGTTATAAAACTCCCTAATCAAATGGACATAAATACGGTTATTATATCATAAAAAGGGTGTTTGGAACTGTGGATTGTCTCCAACCCACGTCCAAACACCCTTTTTAATTTATACAGCTTTTATGCGGCAATTATAATTTGCCAGCCATTTGACGTTCTTGAGCTTCGATCATTTTCTTAACCATTTGGCCGCCTACAGAGCCGTTTTGGTAAGAAGTCAAGTTGCCATTGTAGCCTTTAGACAAAGGTACGCCAATTTCGCTTGCTACTTCGTATTTAAACGCATCAAGAGCAGCTTTAGCTTCTGGTACTACATTTTTATTCTTAGACACAACTATTCATTCCCCTCAAAGTTTTTTGTGTAACAATAATGTTACAAGAGTAGTATGAACAGCCGGCAAGATTATATGCTGGAAATTTTTTTGAAATTTTTAAAATTCATATTCATAGCTGGCATGTTGGCTAGTGCCTGCAAAAAGCACTTTATTGCCCTTTGTAAACAAAAATTTTGCAGGGCAAGACGCACTTTCTTTAATAATGCGGCTCATAACACCAAGTTTTGGTGCGGCAAGCTTATGGGCTTGGTGCTGGTTTGTTTTTACAATAAGCCTGTATTTGCCCTGCCTAAGTTCTATTAGGTTATGTTGTACACGGCGTATTTTAGCGCCTTTGTAAGTTGCAAGCCGGTATTCTTTGCCGTTAATCCACACAACACAAATGCATCCCCAAAAACTAAAGCCAGCAAACGGTATTTTTGCCACAGCCGCCATAATAGAACAGTTTTGCTTAAAGTTGTTACTCTGCACCCATGTATATTTCTCTGGGAAAGACACTCCGCTGTCGGTTTCAATATATCCTGTGCCATTTGTAAAATCCCACGTTGCGCCGTTTATCTCAATTTTACCTGCAACATCATGCTTCATGCTAACAATGCCATGGCGGCACTCCATTGGAAAAAAGCGAAACAGCCCCATGATATCGCCGTTAATTGGCGTTAGGTTTTGGTATTTTAAATCTCCATGAATAGAAATATTTTTGGTATTGATGCGCAAACGTATACCATTGCTTGAAAATAAATTATTTCCAATTTTCAAAATTTTACCTTTGCGGTATTCTGATAACTTGAACGGAATGTTATAAGATGTTTTGTCTGTCACAACCAAAATAAATGCGCATGTGCTTGACCTGCCGGGTATTACCGCAAGCGTTTTACCATTGGCTTGCTGCTTGTAGTACCAGCCTTCAAATTTAGGTTTTATGGCCATGTCCTCCTTTTTTATTCTCAATAATACTGTTCCCAAACCGCATGATGGTTTATACTTACAGCCGGAAGGAGCAACCCAATGACAACTGTATTTATAGATGCCGACGGCTGCCCGGTGGTTGATATAACCATAAAATTATCAAACAAAGCTAGCGCGGCATGTATCATCGTTTGCGACACAGCCCATATATTTGAAAAAGACGGCGCAAAAACCATCACCGTATCGCAAGGGGCAGACAGTGTAGATTTTGCACTTGTAAACATGCTGCAAAAAGGCGATATCGTCATCACGCAAGATTACGGCCTTGCCGCCATGTGCCTTGCACGCGGCGCAGCACCAATAAACCAAGACGGCATGTTGTACACAAATGACAATATCGACGCGCTGCTCATGCAACGCCACACAGCAAAAAAAATCCGCATGGCAGGCGGGCGGCTAAAAGGTTCGGCCAAACGGACAAGTGCGCAGGATAAAGCGTTTGAGCAAGGGTTAAGGCGGTTGTTATATGACTATTAAAAACATTAAAACACAGTTTAATACATCAGCCGTTTTTCGTGTTTTTTCAAGCTGTATGCACATGCCAACATGGGATAAATTCATTTTAAAGGCAGCAGAATATATGAGCAATGACGCTGTCAGTATTTTAGGATATTATAGTGACAATCAAATTGCGGGTGTAATTGTTGTCGCCGAACAAGCAAACGGGGTATTTGAAATCAAAGGCATCGCAGTTGATTGTAAATATCGCAGACAGGGCATAGGAAAAGTGCTAATAAAATATGTATACGAAAACTTTCCGGTTTCTTTGCTCACTGCAGAAACTGATGACGACGCTGTATATTTCTATACACAATGTGGCTTTAAAGCCGAAAAATTCACACGAATAAGTGAAAATGGCGAATATGTACGTTATAAATGTGTCAAGCAGATCAAAATGCAAATCACAGACCGTGATATAACAAAAAAAGAACTCGACGATATTTACGCGGACTTCACAAAAATCGAAATACAAGACGGCGTACCGCAAGCCCCACAAGTGCGGCACCAATTTGTTGCCGAAGAAAATGGCGTTATCGTAGGCTTCGCGTCTGGGTTAACAAACCACAAATGGTTTTACTTAACCGACCTATGGATACACGAGGATTATCGGCGGCAGGGGCTTGGCGCAAAACTACTGGGCATGTTAGAAGACAAAATAAAATCCATAGGCATCAAACATATTTACACATGGACAACAGGTTTTATTAACCCAAACTTCTACGAAAATCAAGGCTACTACATCTTCACCATTTTTGAAAATTTCTGCGAAGTAGAAGGCTACCACAAGATAGGCTATCGCAAAGATTTGGTATAAAAAACCACCATTCGCATGGTGGTCTTTCTATCTACATAACTAATCTCTCACACGTCCAAGATATTCCCCTGTGCGTGTATCAATTTTTACAATTTCGCCAATATCCACAAACAGCGGAACTTTTACTGTTGCACCGGTTTCTACCGTGGCTGGTTTGGTTGCACCTTGTGCGGTGTCACCTTTAAAACCAGGTTCGGTATCGGTAATTGCCAATTCTACAAATGTTGGCGGCTCTACACCAAAAACGCGCCCGTTGTGCTGCAAAACTTTTACAGTTTCGTTTTCTTTTACATACACCATTGTGTCGGCAACGTCCGATGCGTTAATTTCCAACTGCTCGAAAGTATCATTGTCCATAAAATAGTACAAAGTACCATCGTTGTATAGGTATTGCAAATCTTTACGATCTATGTGCGCACGCGGCATTTTTTCTGTTGGGCGGAAGGTTTGCTCCAGTACAGCACCAGTTTCCAAATTTTTGAGCGTAGAACGCACAAACGCCGCGCCTTTACCTGGTTTTACATGCTGGAAATCGGTAATGGTGTAAATACCGCCATCCCACTCAATTGTAATACCGTTTCTAAATTCTCCTGCGGATATCATAATTTCCTCCTGTGAAATAATTTATAATGGGGTAATTTCCCCAATTTGTATACGTCCACCGCTTACTGTCGCGGTTAGATGCTGCATATAAGAGCCATTGGTCAAAATAATCCTAAACCCAGAAGATGCCGTGCCTCGCGGCAAAAACATAAGCTGATTGCCCCCCACTGTGCCAAGCAAAGTTACACCATTTTGCAGATATACCGTGCGTATAGTCTGTAACGAACTATCCACTAAACGGTACCTATTGTGCGTTGGCTCAAATATTATACCAACACGCTGGCCTTCCATAATGGCGCGGCGTTGGGTATATCGTAAATCTGCTTGAAGGGTGAGTGACGCCTGCTCTAATGCGCGATGGTCGTTGCCACGCACACTCATGGCCACGCCCAGTGCCAAAATTGATATAAGCCCTAGCACAATTGCCAGTTCTAGCAGGGTGAAACCACGGCTCATTGATTTTTCTTGGCTTGTTTTAACTCGCGGAAGTATTTGCGCAGCATAAAGCGCTCGATTACTCGCTTCATCCGCACAAAAAAGAAATCCTTTTCTGTTATTGGTTTAACCAGAATGGTAGTGATACCCGCATTTTTGCCAGCCCAAACGTCCGACAGCAGCTGGTCGCCAATAATCACCGTTTGTTTTTTGTTTGTTCCCATTACGCGCATTGCCTTGCGTATCCCGCGTGTAAATGGTTTTAGTCCGTTTGCAATGCCATCTAATTTAAGGTCGACATTCCACTGGTTTAACCTGTTTGTCGTATTGTTGGTAAGCAAGCAAACGCGAAAGCCCATCTTTTCCAGCCGCCGCATAAGCATAACTATCTTGGCGGGCGGCAACTTTTCGTGAAAAGGGGTAAGCGTATTGTCTAAATCAAAAATAAGGCCACGTATCTTTTTGTCCCAAAATTCTTTATATGGTATCGCGAATACAGAATTGTAATAATGGTCTGGTGTTAGCATTCAATCGCTCCTTTAGTCCGCCACGCGCATCAACTCTACCATTTCCAGGGCATAACCGTCAAGACAATTTCCTAAGATTATGTCACAGGAAACACGCCATACAATTACAGCATCTACAATAACCGGCGGGCTTTGTGTCCCACCGCTGGTTTTTGCAACCGTTGTAGAAATTTCAAAAATTAAAGGTCTGTGTGTTACTGTGGTTACTGCATTAAAGCTATCCTGTAAAACCCAACCGTCTTGCAGCGTATAACTTATCTCAATCCCCCACTCTAACCTGTGCCTAAGCCCATACTGCGCAAACTGCGTTTCCAAATTTGCAATTGCAAATGGGAGTGCAGCCGATATAAAGTTTTGTGTCCAAACATCGCAATCTGCTGTCACAGTCATTTCAACCACAGTATCAATAATCTCGTCAATATTATCTTGCACGCCTTGGCGCAACAAAAACAAAACCTGCTGGTTACCAGCAACCGCTAAATCGTAAAGCCCAGAATAATATCCATATCGCGCAGACACCTGTCTACTACGCGCAGTTATTATTATCGCAACAGATACCACCATAAGCACTGCCATAGCTGCTATCATTACCATTATGTATGCATTGCCTGCCTTATGTTTATTCATAAAACACCAACCGCCCGCCCGGCTATATATCCGATATCATTCCACACAACCACAACTACAACATCGCGCCCCATAAGCACCTCACCAAATATACCCACAGTTATATTCGGCACATTATCAGAATAAAACATGTTTTCGCCATTCGCGCCCAACACCCAAACGCCATACAAATTTACCCCGTGCTTATTCGCATAAACAGCCGCTGTATTTTGCGGACATTCTCCATCTTGTAATGCATCGCGTACCGCTAGCATTATTGCCTGGGCAGAAAGATGAAAACCATAATGCGACTCCGCAAGCTCCATATTACGCCCGGATTGCAGTACAGACGGTAACGCCACTGCCAACAAAATCATAAACATGGCCAGCGCAATAATTATTTCTATATACGAAAACCCGCCACGTTTTTTATTCATCCACAATTACCCCAATGCGTAGCACATAGCTAAAATGCCCGCATTCCAATAAGTCGATACCGCCTAGCCACGCATGATCAAAAAAGCCGCTGCCCAAAATAGCTTGGCGATGTATTTCCACATATCTGGCATCGGGTACTTCGCCAACAAGCATAACCTCTTGCTGGCTATAATCTAGCCGTAGTACACTGGCTTGCGGTGGGGCGGCATTTATTATCGCTTCAAACCACTGCACTTCAAACATACCCGGGAAGTTGCTTGCATAAAATACATCCAATTGACGCGTTAGTTCGCGAACGCGCTCAAGTTCTTCGGCAAGTAGCAACGGTGCTTCGTCTCTTGTCGCAAGACATGCTAAAACTTCCTGCATATTTGTGGCCACTCTACGCTCGATTGCATTCACATACAGCACAATAAGTACTGTCAAAAGCAAAATGGCAGCCTGTGCGGCTGCCATTTTTATATACATTGCTCTATTCTTTTTATACTGTTCCACATGTGGTGGCAAAAGGTTTATATGCTTCATCGCCTATTTTTCGCCCAATCTGGTTTTTCTTCTTGCCGCGCACGCGCAATACACAGTGCACAACTTGTTACGTTTTTTGTTACTGTAGAACCAGCAGCTACAACAGCACCAGCACCAATGGTAACAGGCGCAATCAAATTAACATTGCTGCCAATAAATGCATCGTCCTCAATGATGGTGTTGTGCTTATTTTTGCCATCATAGTTGGCGGTTATTACGCCGCAGCCAATGTTTACGCCGCTACCAACGGTAGTATCGCCAACATAGGAAAGATGCGGCACTTTTGACTTAGTGCCAATGGTGCTTTTTTTTATTTCTACAAAACTACCGACCTTGCATTGGTCACCAATGTTAGCTTCTGGACGCAAGTAGGCAAATGGTCCAACCTCTGTACCAGCACCGATAATTGCGTTAATTGCTACACTTTGGCGCACAATCGCGCCTTCGCCAACAATCGTATCCTTTAAATGCGAATGTGCGCCAATCACCACACCTGCGGCAATGTTACAACCGCCTTCCAAAATTACGCCTGGATACAACACCACATCTGGTCCAATTTCTACAGTAGAATCTATATACACAGATGTAGGATCTATCATGCGCACCCCATTTAACATGTGTTGGGCATTGATGCGATCCTGCATGTGGGCAGTGGCTTCTGCCAAGTCTATTTGCGTGCTTATACCCGTGAAAACAGACATACCCGCGTAAGACTCAAAAACACGCACCGCTAAACCCTCGTCGCGCATGATTTTAGGCACATCTGTTAAATAATATTCGTTTTGGTTATTGGCATTGCCCACTTGTGAAAGCCCACGGCGCAAAGCACCGCCATTAAATATACAAATACCCGTATTTGCCCATTCTGTATCTGCCGAATCTGGCTTCATGTCCCTATATTCAATAATTTCACGGAACATGCCATTCTCGTCGGTATAAACACGCCCAAAACTACCCAAGTCCGGGCGGTGTACCGCCGCAATAACCGCCGCAGCTTGCGTACTTTTGTAAAAATCCACAAGCTCTGCAACAAATTCGCTAGTAACAAGGGGCATATCCCCGCACAAAACCAACACGTCGTCTGTGTCGCTTACGCGCCCCATACCTGCCATAACAGCGTGACCCGTTCCCAATTGCTTATCTTGAATTGTAAAATGCAAATGGGGATATACATTGCTAAGCTCTGCCTTTATGGCATCGCCGCCATTACCAACAATGACTGTTATATCGTCTATACCTGCAAACATTGCCGATTCCACAACATATTGCACAACTGTTTTACCAAGTATCGGTTGCATAACTTTTGACAAACTGGAACGCAGCCGCCTGCTTTGTCCGGCTGCTAATACAATCGCTTTCATAACGACCTCCTGCTTATTTCCTAAGATAATTCCCCAGTACAATTTCATTGTAAACAATAAAAATTGTATGGTCAATAACTAAAACAGGTGACTAATCCCAAGTGCCATCAAAACAAGCCCAGCCAGCCAAGTTATATTAAATGGCACTTTACTTGCCAGCCCGTGTCCCAGCTTGCGCCCCAGTACAATAGCAACCGTATTTGTAACAAGCGACCAGCCAATGAGCGCCCAAGGATTTACTCCGGCAAGGGCAGCGGCAAAACCAACAGCCATACCATCCAGTGACAATGAAATTGCAAGCACAACTGCCTCTGTTGCCGATATATGTGAAGATGTATCCTTGTCTGCTGCCTCTGGGTCTGCATAAAGGCGCAAAATGAATTTCAAATCAAACAGTGAAAATTTAATTGCCTTATCTAAACTGGTGTGTTTTCTAATTATAGTTTTTACAATACCGTCCAAAAGCTTAACAAGACCAATGCAAAAAAGCACCGCAAATGCAATACCGTTCGCTAAGCCTTCCGGCAGCACCGGCCGCAATATATGTCCCATAAATAGCGACAAACCAATAATTAAGCAACACACCAAATTAATTATCTGAACCGACGACATTGGGATACGTATTTTTTTACTCCCATACGCAAACCCAGCGGTAAACGCGTCAATTGACAAGCTGGACGCAATGGCCGCCGCTTGTGTCATACTAAAAAATAACGACATAAAACCCTCCATACACAACCAGCCCCTTGCGCTTATACAAGGGGCCAATCGTTTGTTAAAAATATTGCTAAAATTTTATGCAAGCCCTAAACCTTTTGGAATATTTTCGCTAATGCCGGTGGCAAATTCTTTGCGTTGCGGCGGCGCAAAAATGTCCATTGGGAAGTCTAGTTCTGCAAAGTATTCGCATGGGTTGATATCACCTTGGTCGTGGCATTCGTTTGGAATGCAGAAGCCCTTGGATTGCACATTTAGATGCACAAGACGGAACAACTTCAATATGCTAAACAAACCAATTGTGACATGCACTTCGTGATGGCCATGGTGACGATAAATTTTGGCGTCTAGGCCAACTGCTTTAGCTTCTACCCATATAAATGGTGCGGCGGCAAACGTTTCGCCAGAGCCTTTATACAGGTCTGTACCAATGACTAAATCTGCACCAACAGAACCAAATAGTGCAGCCTTCATGTTAAATACGCTGGTTGCATCTATACAATCAAGAATTTTGCCACCAGTTTCGCGGAATATTAGACGATATTCAAATACATATTTGATATCAACATCCCAGTACCCTGCCCTAAATGGGCTTGGTTGCTTATCCACAACATGGATTTTTTTAATTTTTACTTTTTCCATTGTAACCGAAGCCGCGCCGCACATAGGTTGTATTACGTCGCCTTCGTTTAGTTCTGTTTCGCCAACCATCGCAAGGCCTGCAGCTCTAGCCGGGCCAAGCTCTTTTGGTGTTAGGCAGTTTTGCCTGCGGCAGCTATCATACACTTTGTGTGCTATCACACATTCATCTTTAATCCGCCTCTTGTCTTCTGCTGCGGCGAACTCAACTGGCACGCCAGGCATTTCAACTTTTTTCTCGGCTGGTCTTTCTGCCAATTGTGGCGTATCGTGCAATTCAAATGCTCCCATTGTTGATACCTCCTTGTTTCAATAAACACAAGCGTAGACATTGGTTACGCCTAGTCTTTAGTACAGTATATGTACAACCAATTTTTGTGTTACACACGCAAAAGATTTCGTTCAAAAATTTCTGTTGACAAAATGACACCAATGTCATATTATGAATTTGTGACACTGGTGTCAGTGTCATTTATACATATCAAATAAGGAGGTCATTAACATTTCGCGTCCACATTTTGAAAAAAAACGTAAAGATAAATTGCGTAAAATACTAGAAGCCGCTAAGAATGTGTTCTGCAACAAGGGCTTTTTGGCCGTAACCATGCAGGACATCATCGACGAATGCGGCATTAGCCGCGGCGGGATATATATTTACTTTTCGTCGGTAGACGAAGTTTTTCTGGAACTGATGAAGCAACGCAACAACGAGCGTTTTTGCAGCATCAATAAGTCGGTACAAGAACACGAAGCATTTGAAATCGTGCTGGAACGATACATGTCAAAGCAAAAAGAGCGGCTTGCCAATTTTAAAAACAGCCTGTTCCGCGCATATTGCGAATATATTTTTTCTAAACCCACAGCTGCGGTACATGCGTTTAGGGATACACAACTCATCCAGTTACGCAGTTCTGTAGAAGCGATACTAAACCTAGGCGTTAGCCAGGGCGTGCTTAAAAAAAATCGTGTACCACAACTGGCAATTCATATTATTGCGACAATAGACGGCCTTAGCATTCTTGCACTTGGCGGCGCAATAACCGAGGAAATTATCAACGAACAATTTGCGATTTTAGACGATATGATAAAAAAGGGAGATAAATAAAATGATTAAAAAATTATTTTTTGCCACATTACTTTTGGGGATATTGGCATTTACCGCCTGCGGTCAAGATAACGAAATGACAACCATTCGCATTGGACTAACCATAGACGAATCTAACCCTGTAGCGGGTGAAGCGGCAAGTCGTGCACTTGCCCAGGCAATGTCGGAGTTTATTGGTATGCCGGTGGAACCTATTTTAGATATTTCGTACATTATCGGCATAGAAGCCATGCGCGGCGGACACTTGGATATTATGCTTGTTTCGCCGTTTAACTATATTCGTACATCTGCTGTAGTAGATGTAGAAATGCTTGCAACATTGCCGCTTGGCGGTGATGTTGCGAACCACAGCGCGTTTATTGTTTGTGCCAGCCGCGACGATATAAATTCTATCGACGACCTGCGCGGCAAAACCATTGCTTTTGTTAGCCCCGTTTCTACCAGCGGTTTTATCTTCCCCCAATACCACCTGGTATCGGAATTGGGGCTTAACCCACACCGCATTGTACATTCCGGTTATTTTTTTGATACGGTTACATTTTCCGGCGGGCATGAAGCCAGCATTATGGGCGTTGGTTTTGGCGATTTTGATGCGGCCGCTATTGCCGCAATGTTCCTGGACAACATGCAGGACAGAGGGCTTATTAACGCCGCCGATTTTAGAATAATAGATACCACTCCACCCCCACCTCACCCTAGCTATATTATTAGAAGTGCCATAGATGCGGAACTAATTGAAAGAATACGCGAGTTCTTTCTTCAATTTGACGACCCAAGTTATTTTGCCGAAAACTGGGGCGACGGCAATATCCGCTTTACCGCACCAGACCTGCAAGGCTATGCATATGTACGTTCTATGGTAGAAACTTTGGGGCTGGAATAAAAATGCTGGAAATACGCGACTTAAAAAAAACATATACCACACCCGGTGCAATGGTGCTGGATGGGATAAACCTAAAAATTGACCCGGGCGAATTTGTTGTGATTATTGGCTCCTCTGGGTCTGGTAAAACAACTTTAATACGGTGCATTAACCGTTTGCTGGACGCCACAAGCGGCGAAATTTTTTTCGAAAGCAAACCAATAAGCAAATTACAAGGCGCGAAATTGCGCAAACTACGTACGCAAATTGGGATGATTTTTCAAGATTATGGGCTTATAAACCGTAGCAACGTGATGCAAAATGTGCTACATGGCAGGCTTGGGCAAATGAGTTTTGTACGCAGTGCATTGGGGCTTTATTCCCAGCAGGATTTAAAAGATGCGCACGAATTATTGGTTGCCGTTGGGCTGGAAAAGTTCATGCATAAAAAAGCCGGCAACCTATCCGGCGGGCAAATGCAACGCGTTGGTATTTGCCGCGCAATGATGCAAAAACCTAAACTGTTGCTTGCAGACGAGCCGATATCTTCGCTTGACCCTGCAAGCGCAACAAAAGTGCTAGACCACATTACTGCGCTAACAAAAGCGCGCGAGCTTACCAGCATCATCAACTTGCACCAGGTAGATTTTGCAAAGGCATATGCCAGCCGCATAATTGGGCTAAAGCAAGGCAAAGTTGTGTACGATGGCAACCCAGGCGACCTTACGGACGAGATTGCGGAGTATATATATAGTAAATAAAGGGTGTTCCTATGTACCAAAATTCTACGCGGATTAAACTGGGGCTTAACATCGCGCTGATTGTGGTAGCGGTTGTTATTTGCTTTATCCATTTAAGCGTAGACCCTATGCGGCTGTTAATGGCCGCACCGTCTTTTGCGGGATATATTGCCACCAACTTTTTCCCGCCCGGTTTAAATAACATTGGCATATATGCAGACGCTGCGGTTCATACAATTGCTTTTGCGGTTGTTGGCACGTGTGTAGCTGCTTTTTTGTCGCTTGTTTTTGGGCTTCTTATGGCAAAGGAAATTACGCCAAACCCGGTTGTGCGCCTGTGCGTGCGGTTTGTTATGACGTTTATACGCTCTATTCCTGTGGTGATATGGGTTGCTATTCTGGTGTTTATTTTTGGGATTGGCAGCATGGTTGGGCTTATCGCGCTGATACTTTCTACCACAGGGTTTCTTTCGCGGTCTTATGCGGAAAGCATTGACGAAATTGCTGCAAAAAAATTGGAACCGCTACGTGCAAGCGGTGTGAGCACACCAAGGATTATCATTCATGGCTTACTGCCGGAATTTGCGCCGGCATGGATAAACTGGACGCTTTTTACGTTTGAAGTGAGTATCCGTGCTTCGGCGATTTTGGGCATGGTAGGCGCGGGCGGCATGGGCGTTCTTGTGCAAACAAATTTGGAACTGCGCAATTTTAACGAGGTTGCCACAATCATTTTGATACTTATCACCATTGTGCTTTGTGCAGAGTTTCTATCTGCCGCTATACGAAAGAGGTTGATTTAATGGAGAAAAAAATCACCCTTGTACCTACGCGTGCGCGTGTAACAAAATGGATTATCGCTGCGTCGGCAGTTGTTTTATTTTTGCTTAGTTTTTGGTACTTGAACCTAGACATTGCGCGGTTTATATCCCGCGCCAGCAACTTCCCCAGAATCATGCGGCTATTGTTGGATATTAACACAGACATGGTAATACCAGGCTTACAACAATTTTTAGTGTCCTTTATGATGGGCTTTGTCGGGCTTATTTTGGGTGGGCTGTTGGCCATTGTGCTTGCATTTTTAGCGGCAGAAAATATCGCGCCGTTTAAACCGCTTGCCATTTGCATAAAGGCGTATGTAAGTATCGTGCGTGCCGTGCCCTCGTTGGCAATTATGCTTATGATTGTTGCCGCCATTGGACTCGGATACACAACGGGTATTGTGGGGCTTACTATCTCGTCTATGGGGTATTTAACCAAGGCGTTTATCGCCACAATTGAAGAACAAGATAAAGGCATTATTATTGCCATGCGCGCAACCGGTGCAAACTGGTGGCAGGTTGTGATTCATGGCTTATTTCCCGCGGTTTTTACTGGCTTTTTGGCATGGGTGGCTATGCGGCTAGAAATGAGCGTAGCGGAGTCTATTTCGCTGGGCGTCGTGGGCGCAGGTGGCATTGGCGCGCTACTTTCGCGGGCGATACGCGGGTTTGACTATGCAACCATTTCTGTACTTATTTTGATCATTTTCGTGTGTATGTTTTGCTTAGAGGCTGTTGTGAAGTATGTGAAGAAGAAAATTGTGTAGGCCATATTTATTGGTGAAACTGCACTAATAAATAGTTAAATACACGACTACAAGTGTACAGAATAAGACTGCTATCATGTGTTTTTAAACATATAAGATTCGTGATAATATACAAAACAGCCGCAACCTTAGCGTTGCGGTTTTTTATTTGTCTGCGCTACAAATCTATGATATTATCCTAAGGAAATATCCGCTCGCAAAGGAGAAACACCGAATGCTGCACACAAAACCTGTCACAAAACAGATAAAACACGACAAGCAAGGTTTTAACGACATCAAAAATTTATATTCCACTGCTTTCCCAAGACAAGAACAGGCACCGCTTGCATTTATAATCAACCAAACAAAAAAAGATACTGTTCGGTTTGACGCATACTACGACGGTGATGTATTTGTTGGGCTTACCTATTGTATTTCGTTCCAAGATATGACCTATTTATGGTATCTGGCAACCAGGTCTGACTTGCACTCTAAGGGGTACGGCACGCAAATCATGCAACATCTTGGTAAAATATACCCAAACAACCGCATTGTTTTAAACCTTGACGTTCAAGACGAAAATGCAAGCGACAGCGACATAAGAAAAAGACGCAAGGAATTTTATATTAAAAACGGATATACCACAGCCGAGTACTCTTGCACTTTTAACGGCAATAAACTGGATGTCATGTGTACAAACGGAAATGTGGCAGCTGACGAGTTTTTGTCAATTTTCAAAAACTACTTTGGGGCGATTATGTATCTTTTTGCAAAACCCAAAATCATACAGAATTAATACTGGAGGAGCATTTTTGTGGACATGCAAGCACTCATAGATTCCATGAAACCTGTCAAAGATACCATCACGCAGGAAGAAACCGCGCTTGCCATTGCCGGCGAAACCCCGTTGCAAAAGAAGTTTGACAATCGCGTTGGCCCATCAGTAAACGGTAGCCCGGCAATTGACTATCATGTTTACTCTCCGGCGCAGCCGGGCGACACAACGCGCTACCCTGTGTTGATATGGCTACACGGCATGGGGCAAGGGCGCCGTTTCCGTGAGCCTTTGCGCGGCACGCAAGTTGCCAATTTTGCCTCGGCAGAATATCAGGCCAAGTTTGGCAAGGGCGCATATATAGTAGTACCACGTGCAAACGAAGACCTTGGCATGGTTGATACAATCCGCTATTGGTTGTACTCTAACTCGTGGCTTAGAGGGCAAGAAGAAAACGGCGTTTCCAACCAACTGCCTGAGCTTGTGGCGGCAGTACAGCAGTTTTTGTCGGAAGAATCCAAAAATATAGATACATCTCGCGTGTATTTGGCCGGGTTTTCTGCCGGGGGATACATGACATGGCAGACACTTTTTGCAATGCCAAACACTTTTGCAAAGGCGATGCCAATTTGCCAGGCGCGGTTTGTACCCTCGCACGCGCAATTGAAAACGGTTGCGCATGTTCCTCTCTGGCTTGTATGCGGCAAAGAAGACGAGTTCTACAAGGCGGACGTTGCGCCAACTTTGGAAAAACTACAAACCACACACACCGCCGAAGTACGTGCCACCATTTTTGACACGGTCTATGGCCCGGACAAGGCAGAGGCAAAAAGCCACCACGCGTCTTGGATACCCGTGACATACGACATGTTTTATGACGACGGCACACCTTGTGACCCTAAATATCCCCAAGGTTTTATATCTTGGCTTGCAAATAAGTAAATAATTCATTTTCGTCACCCCGGGCTTGACCCGGGGTCCCCAAAAATAAGGAGTCGATAAAAATGCACGAATACGACATTAGCACCCTGCGCCACACGGCGGCACATGTTTTGGCACACGCGGTCAAACGTCTTTTCCCCAAAACAAAACTGGCGATAGGCCCGTCTATCGAAAACGGGTTTTATTACGATTTCCAAACCGAAACCCCGTTCACAATGCAAGACCTGCCCGCAATAGAAAAAGAAATGAAAAAAATTATAAAGGAAAACTTGCCGCTGGAGCATTTTAACCTTAGCCGTCAAGAAGCCTTTGATTATATAGACAAGCAAGGCGAACCTTTTAAACGCGAACTTTTGGAAGGTTTGGACGAAGAAGCTTCCTTTTATAAGCAGGGCGATTTTGTTGACCTGTGCGCAGGGCCACACATGCCAAAAACAGGCGCGGTAAAAGCGTTTAAGCTTACAAGTGTTGCAGGCGCGTACTGGCGTGGGGATTCCAGCAAGCCTGTTTTGTCACGCATATATGGCACGGCGTTTTTTACAAAGGACGAGCTTGCCGCGCATCTTGAAATGCTGGAAGAAGCCGCAAAACGCGACCACCGCAAAATCGGCAAAGAAATGAAGCTTTTCACCATCATGGAGGAAGGCCCGGGTTTCCCATTCTTCTTACCAAAGGGCGTTGTGCTAAAAAATAAATTGATAGAATTCTGGCGCGCTGTGCATAAAAAATATGGCTATCAAGAAATTCAAACGCCTATTATGCTTATTGGCGACCTGTGGCACCGTTCCGGCCACTACGAAAACTACAAGGAAAATATGTATTCGTCCGTGATAGACGAAAAGGAATATTCGCTAAAACCAATGAACTGCCCCGGCGGCATACTTGCATATGATATGGATTTACATTCGTACAAAGAATTCCCGCTGCGCCTGGCAGAACTTGGGCTTGTCCACCGTCACGAACTATCGGGCACAATGCACGGTTTAATTCGCGTACGCTGCTTTACACAAGACGACGCGCATATTTTTATGACCCCGGAGCAAGCAAAAGACGAAATTAAAAATATTATAAAACTGTACGAAGATGTTTACGATGCGTTTGGCATTTCGGACTTCCGGTTCGAGCTTTCTACCCGTCCGGAAAACAGCATAGGCACCGACGAAGCGTGGGAATATACAACCAACAGCCTGCGCGAAGCCCTTGAAGAAATGGGGCGTGAATATGTGTTAAACGAGGGCGACGGCGCGTTCTACGGGCCCAAAATCGACTTCCATATCAAAGATTGCATGGGGCGCAGTTTCCAGTGCGGCACCATCCAGTTTGATGCTAACCTGCCGGAACGTTTTGACCTCACCTACGTTGGCGCGGATGGCGCAAAGCACCGCCCGGTAATGATTCACCGCACTTGCTTTGGTAGTATCGAGCGTTTTATTGCGATACTCACCGAACACTGCGCCGGTTGGTATCCGTTCTGGCTAACCCCTGTACAAGTGATGGTAATTCCCATTGCCGACCGCCATCAAGAAGCCGCGCAAAAGGTGCTGGACGAGCTGGAAGCCGCCGGCATACGCGCAGAAGCAGACATGCGCAGCGAGAAAATGGGCTTTAAAATCCGCGAGGCGCAGCTTCAAAAAATCCCTGTCATGCTTGTGCTTGGCGACAACGAAATTGCCGAGGGTAAAGTGGCCGTACGCACACGCGAAAACGGTGACGAAGGCGCACAATTGCTTAGCGACCTTATCGCAAAATGGAAGACTCTGTAATCGAATATATAGATTTGTACGACAAGCGGCGTTTGCCCACCAGCCTAACCCACAAACGCGGGGATAAATTACCAGAGGGCTTACGCTATCTTGTTGTACGCGTGTGGGTGGTAAATAGCGGCGGCAATTTCCTTATCACACGCCGCGCCTTTTGCAAAAGCTGGAAACCAGGCGCATGGGAATGCCCTGGTGGTTCTGCACTGGCAGGGGAAGACAGCCTTACCGCGGCACTACGTGAAACCGCAGAAGAAACGGGAATTGTTTTGGGTGCCGCAAATGCAGAATTGTTTTGCAGCTACTTGGGCGAAGAACATTTTGTAGACCATTGGTTGTTTCGGCAGGATTTTAGTATTGGCGATATTAAGCTAGACCCACGCGAAACAATTGATGCGCGTGTTACGAGCTGGGCAGAGGTTGCCAAAATGCGTAAAAGTGGCGAGTTTATTAATAACCATCTGTTAGATTTTGACCCGTTTAGTTATTTGAAAAGTGAGTTTGGAGAATCAAATTGAATCTTTGAACCTTTCCTAGATGCCTTCATTCCGGGTCAAGCCCGGAATGACAACGATGCACCCCCAAAGGAGCAACCACAATGATAACCCCCGTATCAAAAGATAATGTACAAGCATGGGCAGCATTGTGCGTTGCCCTTTGGCCGTGCGAAGAAGCGTCGGATAATTCCATTGCCGACTGGATAAACGAATGGGAGCACGGCGAGCTACCACACGAGTTTATATATTATGTAAATGGCGAACCCGCTGCGTTTATTAGCCTTGGTTTAAGGCATGACTATGTAGAAGGCACAGATTCCAGCCCTGTTGGTTATTTGGAGGGGATTTACGTTGCGCCAAATTTCCGCAAGCGGGGTATAGCACGGGAAATGGTGGAGTTTGCAAAAGATTGGGCAAGGGAAAAGGGCTGCATAGAGTTTGCGTCCGATTGTGAGTTGGAGAATGAGGAGAGTAGGCTTTTTCATGTGCAGGCAGGGTTTGAGGAAGTGGGTAGGGTTGTTTGTTTTAGGGTGGGGTTGTGAGGGTGATTGAAGGCAAATTGTGAACCTCACAAAATTTATATTATGGCATTTGAAGTAGTCGAAAAATATTGAGTTGCAAAATGGGGAATATACATGATAAGCAAGGAAAGCGCAAAAGAATTTGCTATAGCAACTGCAAAAGGTGTCATAAGCACGATGCCTGCTGGAGGGTTAGTTGCTGAATATATTGGACTCGCTAAAGATAGAGCCGCCTCAAAGATTATGCAGGATTGGATTGCATTAGTGGATGTTCGTCTTGCAAAAATTGAAAGCGATTTAGAAACATTAGCAGATGACGAATTTTTTTATTCATTTCTTCATACAGCAACGCTAGGTGCAATGAAGGCCTTGCAAAAAGAGAAACGAGAAATGTATGCTAATGCCCTCGTTAATGTCGCTACGTTAAACACTATAACCGATGAAAAGAAAGCCGTGTTTATTTGGCAGCTTGATAAATACAGTTTAGTATCTATTAAGGTTTTACATTTACTGTCCCAAGATAACACCGCAACTAAGGTGTTTAATCAAAATATGAATGTACAAAATCACGTCTATGCAAGAATGAGAAACTTTGACGACGATTTTATTACGTATGTAACAGACAACATACCCGAACTTAAAAACGAAAAATCATTTTTATACTTGATTTTACAAACATTATTCATCGATGGACTTATTGAAAAAGTAGATTCTCAACACATGGAACAAGGGGCTGCTTGTGCAAAGAAGCGAACAACTTTGTTAGGCGACGAATTCGTCAGTTTCATAAAATTGCAAGATTAAGTTATGATAGTTTGATTGCCTTGCCGAAACGCCCTAAATACCTTTTCAAATAACACCCGTCGGCAAACCAAGTCTTGGATATCAACCTACTTTATTCGCATCTCTTGTAACCATCAACGAAAGGACGTTACCCACATGATGTACCCATACATTACTCTAGCAGACGAAACCGAAATCACATTCTCACATGTAATAGAACGAAATTCTCGAAACGAAATCGAAGTACATTTCGAGCGCGCCACTGAAGACGGCTTTAACATCGCGCGTTGCGTTCTACCAGACTACCAATGGATAAAGCAAGAGGGTTTTACCCCCTCCGAATTATCCTTTTTCGAGCAGCTTTTGCGTTGCAATGCGCATTTATTCTACAAATACGCTGCGAGCGGGGGCGTTGGGATTGCCTAGTATTTTTACAATAGGCGGGTATCGTGTATTTTTTTGGTCTAACGAAAATAACGAACCAATCCATGTACACATTTGCAAAGGTAAACCCGCAGCAAACGCAACAAAGGTATGGCTAACGTCAAAAGGACAATGTATTTTGGCGCATAACAATAGCCGCATTTCCTCTACCGATTTAAATGAACTACTCGAAATTATAACAGCACAATTTTTATTAATTTGTGACGAATGGAAAAAACACTTCCTTGTAGACAACATAAGATTTTTTTGCTAATGCAACCAGGAGGCGTCATTATGCAACCACTCTTCACTAAAGTAGGCAATCTAAAAGCCGAACTGGCAAGCTACCGCCCACTAGACCCTGCCGCATTACGCCGCATTAGGGACGATTTTGTAATAGAAAACACATATGACACAAACGCAATAGAAGGCAGCACATTGACCCTACGCGAAACAGCGTTAATATTAAAAGAAGACATAACCATTGCAGAAAAACCTTTGCATATGCACTTAGATGCTATTGGACACCGCAACGCCTTTGAATATATGCTAACAATTGCAGACCCCGGTGACAACCTAACCGAAAGCCGAATTAAACAGCTGCACACATTAGTTTACATGAACGACACACTGCATAAAGGCGTGTACAGAAACGTCCCGGTTATGATTCAAGGTTCAAGTCAAACACCGCCACAACCCTACTTAGTGGCGTCACAAATGGAAGCATTAATTGCTGAATACGATAGTATGAAAAAAAACCAGCATATCATAGCCGCTATAGCCGAATTCCATTTAAAGTTTGAGGCTATACACTCATTTATCGATGGCAATGGACGCACCGGACGGCTAATAATAAACTTAGAACTCATAAAAGCAGGGCTTTTGCCTGTAAACATAAAATTTGCAGACAGGCGGCAATATTACAATTGTTTCGACGACTACTTCGGCGAAAAACAATCAGCGGATAGCCTAACCCAATTACTGCTTAACTACGAAATTGCAGAACTTGAACGATATATCCAAATTGTCAAATATGCAAACGAGGTGCGCCCCAATTGACCCAACTACCCGAAATATTCCTACAACAAATGCGCGACATACTCCCCCCCAACGAATTCGACGCATTTATTAATTCCTACGCAGCCCCCACCATACGCGGGCTGCGTTTAAACAAACTCAAACCCTCACAACTATATAGCAACCTACCCCACGTGCCATGGTGCAGCAACGGGCGCATGTACCCGGACGATATGCGTCCTGCAAAAAGCATTTTCTTCCACGCGGGGTTATTTTACATCCAAGAGCCAAGCGCAATGTGCCCGGTGGAAGTGCTGCAACCACAACCAGGCCACAAAGTGCTAGATTTATGCGCCGCACCCGGCGGCAAATCTGCGCAAATTGCGGGATACTTGCAGGGTCGCGGGCTGCTGATGGCCAACGACGCAAGCCCGTCGCGCAGCCGCGCATTGGTTAAAAACCTGGAGCGCATGGGCGTTACCAACGCCGTTGTAACCACAGAAATGCCAAAAAAGCTGGCAGACCGCTTTCCCAATTTTTTTGACAGGGTGCTTGTAGACGCGCCATGTTCCGGCGAGGGTATGTTCCGCCGCGACGCGGACGCGATAAAAGCATACACTGCCAACAAACCGGATGCCTGCGTGGCAATGCAGACAGAAATTTTGCGCTACGCCGCTAAAATGCTAAAACCCGGTGGGCGGCTCGTGTATTCCACCTGCACATTTAACATAAAGGAAAATGAAGGCGTAATCATGGACTTCCTCGCCACCAACAACGACTTTGAAATTGTGCCGCTAGAACATGTGCAACTTGGCATAAGCCAAGGATTAGGCGCATTACCGCAAGCGGGGCGCATTTTCCCGCACTTAGCAAACGGCGAGGGGCATTTTGTCGCGTTGTTGCAAAAAGGGGGCGTTGCCGATGATATGCCTAACATCGCAAAAAGTAACACGCCAAAAGAATTCGCCGAGTTCTGCAACACACAGCTCACCACTCCCCTACCCCCGGGCGTTATTGTGCCGCATGGCGCAAATCTTTACCTTCAGCCAGAGCCATTGGACTTACGCGGCATACGCGTAGCGCGTAGCGGTTGGTTTTTGGGTGAATGCGCAAAAAATCGCTTCGAGCCTTCCCAGGCGTTGGCAATGGGCTTATGTAAAACAGACGCCGTACACAACGCAGAACTTAGCGAAGATGACGCTTTGCGATACCTACGCGGCGAGTCGCTGCACGCCGATGAACTACTTCAAAACACCGGCGGCAAACCGTGGGTACTTATCTGTCACCAAAGCTTTCCGCTTGGCTGGGCAAAACTGGTGCAAGGGCGTTTAAAAAATAATTTGCCCGTAGGTTGGGCTGTTTCGTAAAAGTATACAAAAAAAGATACCCTCACCGGGTATCTTTTTTTGTGTGGCTATTTATTAACCATCAATTTTTTTCATGTGACGTGCAAGGTCAATCAATTTGCAAGAGTAACCCCACTCGTTATCGTACCAAGAAACCAATTTTACAAAGTTGTCGTTCAAGCTAATACCTGCAGCCGCGTCAAAAACGCTTGTGCAAGATTCGCCAATAAAGTCTGTAGAAACCACTGCATCTTCTGTGTAAGCAAGAATGCCTTTTAACTCGCCTTCTGCAGCTTTTTTGATAGCCGCTTTAATATCTGCGTAAGATGCCGGTTTTGCCAACCTTACTGTAAGGTCTACAACAGAAACGTTGGTGGTTGGCACGCGGAATGCCATACCTGTAAGTTTGCCTTTGAGTTCTGGAATGACCAAACCAACAGCCCTTGCCGCACCTGTAGATGACGGAATGATATTGGTATTTGCCGCACGGCCGCCGCGCCAGTCTTTAGCAGATGGGCCGTCAACAGTTTTTTGTGTTGCGGTGGTTGCGTGTACGGTTGTCATAAGGCCTTCTGAAATGCCGAAGTTATCGTTGATAACTTTTGCAAGTGGCGCAAGACAGTTGGTGGTGCAGCTTGCGTTAGAAACGATGTTCATATCTGATGTGTATTTGTCGTGGTTTACGCCCATAACAAATGTTGGTGTCGCGTCGTCTTTCGCTGGTGCAGAGAAGATAACTTTCTTTGCGCCGCTTTTTAGATATGCCTGTGCAGATTCCTGTGTAAGGAAAATACCTGTACATTCAAGCGCGTATTCTACGCCGTCTGCTTTCCAACCAATATCCTCTGGGTTTCTTTCGTTGTAAAGGGAAATTGCTTTACCGTTTACAACCAGTTTACCGTTTTCTGTTTTAATTTCGCCAGGGAAACGGCCATGTGTAGAGTCATACTTCAACATATACACCATGTAGTCTAGGTCAATAAATGGGTCGTTAATTGCAACAACCTGCACATCCTCACATGTCATTGCATAGCGAAATGCCAAGCGGCCAATACGGCCAAATCCGTTAATACCTACTTTTACCATTGGTATCTCCTGCTTCCTATAGAATATTTTAATGCGTGGTATACGCATTTTTGTTTCAAACATTACAATTATAGCACAGCTATGTGTAATAAAAAACACCTCTTACGCAATTTAATCATATTATGCAAGAGGTTTATATTAAAGGGGCGTTGATATGTTTAGGAAAAAGCGGCTAAAGGGGTTTATATTCTTCTTTATTGGTGTGGGAATGATCGTACAATTTATGATGCCGTGGTGGGGTTTTTTACTGGCGGTAGCCCTTATCGTGTTAGGCTTTTGGTATGTGTTTTTGTGCTAGCCACGCCGCACCTTACCCTTGCCACTGCAATGGGGGCAGGTTGTTTCTAGTATTTGGCTAAGTGATAGCCGCCGTTTTGGGCGCGCCATTTGCACTATGCCAAACTTGGACATGCCCGTTATTTCCGGGTTTAGGCGATCGCGTTTTGCTTCTTGCGTTAATTTTGCCATTACGGCTTCCCTATCTTCCTGCCGCGACATGTCTATAAAATCGATAACGATAATACCCGCAAGGTTGCGCAATATGATTTGGTTTATTATTTCCGTAGCTGCTTCCAAGTTTGTGTTAAGGATTGTTTGTCTATAACTTTGCGAATTTGTGTTGTTGCCTGTGTTAACATCCACCACAACGCAGGCTTCCGTTTCTTCTATTGTAATAAAACCGCCGCATGGTAGGGGGACAGTTTTCTCTAATGCAATGCGCATTTGCCGCCGTACACCAAACGCGTCAAGTAGTTTATCTTCTAATTTACTTTCTTGAAAATGAAAAACCTTGCCGTCAAGTTTTGGTACAAGTTCGCAAATATGCATTTGTAATGCGAAATACATCTCTACAGAACCACTAATATGCACTTCGTCCAAACTATCCGAGATTAAATCCTTTAAAATTTCGCCACTTGGAATGGTTGGGTAAAGTTTGGCAGGCGGCAACGCATACTGCCCACGATGCAGCACTTCTTCAAAAATTTTATGAAGTTTATCAATTTCTGCTTTTAATGCTCCGCTATCTTGCTCTTGGGCATTGGTGCGCACAATGGCACCGTATCCTTTAGGCAGCAATTTACGTACAAGTTCCTTTAACCGGCGGCTTTCCTTTTCGTTCGTTATTTTGTGCGAAACGCCAACCCCCGGCGTGCGGTGCAATATCACAAGCCAGCCTTTTAATTCGATATCCTGTGTTACATACGCGCCTTTAGATGCTGTGGCATCTTTTTGCACCTGTACAACAATTGGCTGCCCCGTTTTTATATTGTTAGCATCCTTAAAATTTGCAAAAGCGTTTTTTTTGTCGCCAATATCTATAAACGCAAACTGCCCGGGCATAATGGTGCGCACCCGCCCAACAATAATTTGCCCAACCTTGGTGGTTTCATTGTCTATAAAAATTTCTGTTAATTTGTTATTTTCCAATATGGCGGTGGTTGTATCGCTGTCAGTTTGCGCTATAAGTAATTGCTTCATAGGCTGGTTAGCCCTTTTTCTGCGTCTTGCTGATACAATTCCTGGCGGGTCAAAAGGGACGGGCAAACTTTGCCGCCGCATATCAACTCCGCAACAATCAGCGGGTTAAGAAATCTTGCGCTACCGGCAGAAAGGCGCAACAAAAAAGTGCCATCATGTGTTTTGATATCCAAAATGTCCGGGCGAATGTCTGTATCCTTTATGCCACTCTTTGTTTTTTTGGGGATTACGATTGTTTCCGATTCCAGAATATTTTTTACGGCAGCTTTTAACTCGTCGGTAACTGGTACGTTTAGGATATAATCCGCGGCTACGGTTGCTGCAGCGGCAGCACTGCCAACAACAGGATACACGTCCAGCACTGTAAGCCCTTGTGGCACCGCCACGCACAACTGCGATTTAAAATTGGCCGTACCCGTTACGGTAATATCCGCGTAGTCATTTGCACTGCCCATCCCAAGCGGCAATGGCAATGCGAACGAAATAATTTGGTGTGGGTTAAAACCCTGCGAGTACGCAATGGGTATGCCCGCGCGGCGTATCATCTGCTGGAACACACGCAAAAAATCTAAATGCCCAATGTAACGCAATGCCCCCGTTTTTGAAAAACGTATGCGCAATTTCTGCTCCATTTTATCCATTCTATATGCCGCCTTTCGCGCAGCCCAGGCCGCAACCGGCACAACCACTGCGGCAGTTGGGGGTGGTGGCGGCTTGCTTAGATTTTTCCCACTCCCGTTGCAGGAATTTTTTTGTGATACCCATGTCAATAAAATCCCAAGGCAGTGTTTCGTCTGTCGGGCGTTCCCTGTGGGTGTAAAAATATGGGTCTATGCCGGTGGCTTCAAAAGCTTGCTGCCAAATTTGCTGGTTAAACTGGTCGCTCCAGCCGTCAAAAAGCGCACCGTTTTCATATGCCAGTTGTATTACTTTGCCAATTTTACGGCAGCCACGGGCAATAACGCCTTCTACTTGCGCAGTTTTAGCATCGTGGTAACGGTATGTCACACGCTTGTTACGAATTGAGCCTTTCAGTGCTTGCTGTGCTGCAACAAAATCTTCCGGTTTAACCTGTGCCGCCCATTGGAACGGCGTAAACGGTTTTGGTACAAAACACGCAGTACTTACAGAAACGCTCACCGGGCGCTTACGTTCCTCATAAGTTAGACGATAATAGGTGTCAACAATGGCTGTACAAAGGTCGGAAATAGCTTGCAAGTCCTCGGTTGTTTCGCCGGGCAGCCCGCCCATAAAGTACAGTTTTATTTTGTCAAACCCGGATAAAAACGCGCGGTAGCAGCCTTCTAAAATTTCTTCCTCGGTTAAGTTTTTGTTGATGATATCGCGCATACGCTGGCTTCCGGCCTCCGGCGCAACTGTCAGTGACGACTTGCGCACAGACTGCACTTTAGCAAGCGTATCTATCGCGTCCAGCCGTGTAGATGGCAGGGAAATATTGACGCGCTCTTTTTCTGTCACTTCCAATAGCTTGTCCACAAGCTCTGCAAAATGGCTATAATCGCAGGCACTTAGCGAAAGCAGCGATATTTCGTCGTGACCTGTGGCTTGCAGTAGCGTTTGCGCTTGTTCCAATAACTCGTCCACACCGCGCTCACGCATTGGACGGTAAATATACCCCGCCTGGCAAAAACGGCAACCGCGCATACAACCACGCGCAAGTTCCAAAACCGCACGGTTGTGTACAGACTCTGTCAGCGGCGTAATCAGCGTTTCCGGGAAGTATTCCAGTTTAGGAGAAAACGCACGTTTTACCGTGGCGGGTGCTATGGGCAAATTGGGTATAAAACTTGCCAATGTACCATCAGTATTATAGGAAACATCATACAGGTGTGGCACATACACGCCCGGCACATGCAGGATACTTTCCAAAAAATCCTGTTTTGTACCGCCTTTGGTTTTGTTTGCATGGTACAGGTCTAAAACCGTGTCCAGGCTGGCTTCGCCATCGCCAATGTAAAAAAAGTCAATAAAATCCGCCAGCGGTTCGGGATTAACGGCGCATGGCCCGCCCGCACACACAATTGGATATTCGTCGCCCCTTTCCTTAGAAAGCAGCGGGATACCCGATAAATCCAGCATTGCCAAAATATTGGTGTACGACATTTCAAATTGCAGGGTAAAACCAAGCATGTCAAAATCTTTTAAATTTTCGCCAGACTCTATTGCAAAAAGCGGCTCTCCGGATTCTTTCAAATAATCCACCATGTCAAGCCATGGCATAAACGCCCGCTCGCAAAAAGTGTCTTCGCGCTTGTTTATGAGATAGTATAAAATTTGCAAGCCAAGATGGCTCATGCCAATTTCGTACACATCTGGGAAACAGAACGCAAAACGCGTCATGTCCGGTGTTACATCTTTCCAAACAGCGTTTACCTCTCCGCCTGTGTACCTGGCTGGTTTTGTTAATTTAAGCAGTTGCTCGTTGGCTGGTCTCATTATTTTGCCGCCTTTCTTTTAGTACAATTATTCCCATAAGTAAAAATAACCCCAAACATGCTGCAAAAGGTATTCGTCTGTCTATGCCAGACAAAATGCCGGATATAAACCCAAATGGGCTTGCTGCGCCTAGCATTATGACCATCATCATTGCGCGTATGCGCGCGCGTTCGCCTGCGTCTACATTTAAAATAACTAAACTGTCACGCCTTGGCAGGAAAAGTGCTGCCGCGCAGGCATCTATTGCCGTAAAAATAATGAGCGGGAATATCAAACCTGCAGGTGCAAAAATGAGCAAGATATACCCACTAATGTACAGCATCAACCCGCCAAGCATAACCGCGTAAATTGGATAGCGGTTTAAAATCCGTTGGAAGACTAGGAAAAATAACAGCATTATCGCACCCCTAACCACCGAAAACACGACCATGTGCTCATCCCTAAGCCCCAAATCCTCTACAACATAAAGCGAAAAAAACGTGGATGCAATCAGCTGTTGGATATGCAGGATAGTTATTAGTACAAGCACGCGTACCGTTGCAGGTGTTGTAAATATTTGCTTAATAACACCTTTGTATTGCGCAAGCAAATGGATAATCGGGACATTTTTTGTTTCTCTCATGCGTACTTCACCCTGCTTTGTTTCCTTTGCAAATGTAAAGTGGCATATAAATTTTGTTGTCATAGATACTGCTGCAAAAATCAGTAATATACGCATAACTGCTTCTAAGCTGTACATCGCTATCAAAAACCCAGATATCGGCGCAAAGAACACCGCAAGCAACCCGGCGATATAAACCCAGTTAAATAAATTGACAATTTCGTTTGGCTCGGCATCTTCTACCAGCAGGCATTCCCAGGCGTTGGAGCCAATTGGCCACAATCCATTAAAAATTGCAGCCACCAAAAACCATCTAAAATCCTGTGCAAATGCCCATACAAGGCAAGGTATCGTCCATGCGACAATATCCCAAACTATATTGGTTTTGCGCCGCCCAAACTTATCTGTTAAAACGCCGCTAAAAATACCTGCGACCATTTGCACAGCCAATCCTACAGAAAGAAGGATACCAATGTCGGTATCCTCTAAACCAAAGCTTGCCATGTACAGCGTCAAAAACGGAATATATAAGTTAAACGGTATGCCCCACAACGGCTCAGTAAAAACTGCATAGCGCGGGTTACCCTTTAATGCAAAAAGCGGTGCAAATATTTGTTTTAGCATTGTCAATTTTCGTCGTTCTCCCTGTTATTTTCAGAATCTTCGCTACTATCCTCGTCATCCCCATTTTCATATGTAGAGTCTGGCAAGTATGGATAGTCATAATCATAACCGTTGTATAGGGGATAATACGGGTCGTATCCATAATATGGATAGCCTAGTTCGTATGGATACCTAGAGTTACTTGAGTTCCCTAGATCTGGCTCCGGATACACTACAGGCGGGTCTGGAAGATTTGGATAATATGTGTAATATTCGTCGTTATCTAGGTCAGCAGGCTCATGAATTTGTACTTGCAAAGTTGGCGCATTGCCAACAAGAGTAGTACCTTCTGGAGCATGAACACCTAAAGTGACCCTGTGTACGCCAATTTGCAAGGTACGTAGGTTTAAATCAAGCCCAATATCGGAGCTATTAAGTGCCATAACTATAGAACGCAGACCACTTATACGCACCTCGATTAGTGCGGCTTCATCCAAAATTTGATGAATTGCAGCCATACCAAAAATACGAACATCGTCGCGGTGAATATTAAATACTCTTGTTTGGATAGGCTCAATTTCTACATGAACGTCTATAATAGGGCTTGCACCACTACGCAAATAAACGCCATCCGGTAGCCATTGCGAAATGTCTATCCGTTGCATAGCATTTTGGCTAAAATTTGTAATATCTACGTAGGCAAGTAAAAAGTCAGACTCTTGTAATAAGCTTGCCTTGCCAACCACCATAACAAAATCTGGCTCAAAGGTAATACCTGCAAGTGCGAAACCGGGCGCAACATCACCACGCGCTTCAACTTGCACACCAAGGTTGTCTATTGCCCACACAGATACAATTGCCGTAGTTTCCATTACACTTAGCTGAACGCGACTTGTAATATCGTTGCCATTATGATCCAACACCATAAGCGGTACATTTGCAATTTCCGTATCCGAATGTATGCCCAATACATTTACAACCACGCTCAATCGCTCAATCGATGCGATACATGCACGCGAACCTGTGACTGTAACATTGTTGTTTAACAAGCTAATTGGCCTAAGTTCCAGCCCCGGGGCAACTTCACCAACAACGTCAATAGATACGGGAAATGTTTCGCGTGCAATAGCATCAATTTGCACATCAATAAAACTTGGGCTAATGGAAAAATGCTCGTACCCAAGATACAAATTTACGCCTACATCCAGCCGCACCGTGACTGGACCATCACTATCTAAAACCTGCGCAATGTCAACCGCTCTAAAATCTATACTTGGCACAATCATGGCAGATTGTTCTTCTGCATCTGCGCCACTTAACCGCTCCAATTCGCGCCTTGTGGCACGCACGCCTACTTGGATAAATGCCTCGCGCAGGGCTTCTTCGTTCACAAGAATAAGCCCCTCGTTGGCTAATATTTCGATATTATGGAGTTGCAGTGGTACATTAATGCGCCCTGTTTGCGATGGGTTATTTACATTAGAACCGACAAACCACAATGCAAAAGCAAGTGCCAATGCAAGCAACTTCCAGTGCAAGTCTGTGTAAAAGAAAGAAAGGAATTTTTTCATTAATCTGCCTTCCCCCTTCTAAACAGCCTAAACCTGTTTTTAGCAGGTTCGCCCCACATTAAAGTATCTTTAATCTGCTTTTCGGAAACGCCGCGCTGCATCACACCATCTGTAACAAGCGATATTGTGCCGGTTTCCTCAGAAACAACAAGAACATGCGCATCCGAAACTTCGCTAATGCCAATAGCAGCCCGGTGACGTGTGCCAAGTGCTGCATCCACATGTTCTGTAGTCAGGGGCAATATGCATGAAGCCGCACTTATGCGGTTGTTGCGTATTATAATCGCCCCATCGTGTAGGGGTGCATTGCGTTCAAAAATATTAAGCAATAGTTGTGCACTAATTTGGGCATCCAAAAGGGTACCATTTTCTTCGTGTTCAGTAAGGTCAACCTCTTGCTCCAGCACAATCAAAGCCCCTGTATTAGCTTGAGACATTATACGCGTAGCCTTTACAATTTCGTCCACAGTATGCGAGGTAGAGTGTACCTTTTGCTCAGCTTCATGCTTCAACGGGAAAAGATACTGCCCACGCCCCAATTGCTCTAAGGCCTTCCTAAGCTCTGGCTGAAATAATATAACCACCACCACAAGCCCCATGCCAATAGTGTTACTAACTACCCATTGCACAGTAGCTAGGCTAAAAACTTCTGCAAGGAATGCAAGCACGGCAATAAAAACAATGCCCTTAAACAATACCCACGCTTGGGTGCGGCGTACCCATTTTAGAATCAAGTACAAAACTGTAGCTACAATTAAAATATCCAACACTTGGAACAAACCAAATGTTGGCATAAAAAACACAGGTAAATTTGTGATATCTACAAACCAGCTACTAAATGAAGGAATACTATCGCCTCCAAAAACTACTCGTTTTCTTCCTCTTGCTTTGGTGGTAACACCGGAAATTCGCGCTGCGGCTCTGGTTCTGTTAGTGGTTCTTGCGGACGAATGCGTTTAACAACGCGCTGTGGTTTGGTCATAACAACTTTTGGCACAATGCGAACATGGTAGTGGTTGTTGTCGTCCTCAAACACCACACTTTCTGCACGCTGATAATCTAAGATGCTGTCGAAAAAACGCACAACGCCAGCCAATATACCACACAAGATGGTAAGGCCAATCACCGCGCCAATATTTGCACCGCCATCCACTGCCAATACGGCAACAATAAAGCCAAAAATATTCATCACACAACCAAGAACAATCGCAATTTCCCTAGCATAATCTATTGCCAAACGACTTACGAAATGTACAAGCACAATGACCATCGCAAAAACAACAGCGGTAAATATCCAATCGTTAGAACCTGTTACGCTGCGCATTAATGTATCGTACACAGCAGTTAATGCCTCTGGCAATTCTGTCAAAATTTCTGCAATTTCCATGTCCGACATATCACCCACAACCGACCCTGGAGCAATATGTCCAGAAACAATTGGGAATTGCGCATTTACAAAAACACCGAATGTAATAGGTATAATTGCCGTAATAGGCAAGTACAGCCCAACAATAATTGGTATAAGATACGGCACATTAAATTGGAATGCAATGATTGTAAATAAGATAAGAATGGACTCCTTCGGAGCCATTCTTGCATAAAACACAAACACAAATAACAAGAATAAAAACACAGCTATCGCTATTTCAATATTTGCAGAAAACTGAGCAGTTATACTAAAAATAATTAAAAGCCAGCCCATATTCATGGGCATTATAGTAAATAATAATGAAAACAACATACTAAGTAGCACTGGAGAAAACTCTGCCATCAACGGCTCTATCGCCTCATGTACATGTCCAATAGATAAAATACTAGAGAACACAAAGAAACCCAACAAAAATTTTAATGTGGGCAAAATAAATGCTTCGTAACGTTTGAAAAATTTTACTATAAACTCACGTATGATTAATATTTGTTCCATGTGAATGCTCTGGTTCCTTCCTATGCGCACCTTGGCGCTGCTCAAGGCGTTCTAACCTTTTAACAAGTAAATTATATCTTTCCAGTCTTTTTTGCACTAGAAAGTATTCTCTAGTACCTTGTATAGTGCCAAATAGTGAGTAAATTACCAGCAGTGCGACCAAAAACAAAATAGATTGTATTAAGTATACCTGCCAATTTAACTCCAAAATATCGGCTTCTTCGATAACAACTACTCTAAGCCAGTAAATTGCCAATATCAAAATTCCACCAATACCAACGGCAAGTCGAGTGCCTAAATTTTTCTTATATATATAATCATGGCGAAAATATTCGCTTGCCGCACGGTCGGCAGAGCCTTCATGTTTGTCGTACAGCGCAAGCTTGGTCATTGTAACAATTTTTTGCGGGTTAATCATTTCGCTCTCCTTTGTGCAATTTGGCATTCCTGTAGCATCTTACCTTGATATGTGTAAAAAGTCCAGATAAAATCTTAGACTTTTTCATATTGACTTTAAAGGAATTTGCATGTAGCCGTCGAATTATATCTATATGGGGGTGAAGAATATGCGATACCCAGACCATACCGTTCAAGAAATTATTGCATTAAACGATATTGTTGCTGTCATTTCTGGATATGTGCAGCTTAACCATCGGTCTTCTGGCAACTTTTTTGGGCTATGCCCTTTTCACAAGGAAAAGTCACCATCATTTTGTGTAAACCAGTCTAAACAAATTTATAATTGCTTTGGCTGCAATACTGGCGGTAGTGTTATCAGCTTCATTATGAAGATAGAAAATATAAGTTTCATAGATGCCTTAAAAACATTAGCCGACAGGGTAAATTACAAATTACCAGAAAAAGTAGAATCACAATCTTCAAAAGAACTACGCGCAATGAAGGACAAAAGTGCAGAACTTAACAAATTGGCAGCACAGTTTTATCACAATTACTTAAATTCCAATACACCAGATGCCATTAATGCACGCAAATACTTAGACGAACGTGGCGTAAAACCTAAATTTATAAGAAGGTTTGGCTTAGGGCTGGCACCACCAAGTTGGGATGGGCTTTTGTCGCATTTATCAACCATTGCACCACAACATATAGTCGCAGCCGGGCTTGCAAGCCAAAGCCGCAGCGATGCAACTCGCTATTACGATCGTTTCCGTTCACGTTTAATGTTCCCAATAATCGATTCTCGCAACCGCGTGGTTGGTTTTGGCGGTAGAATAATGGGGAGTCCAGATAAACAAGAAGCAAAATATGTTAATACGCCAGAAACCAGTCTTTTTCACAAAAGTGACAACTTATATGGCTTAAATTTAGCCAGAAAGGCTCGCAAGACAGAATTGATTGTTGTTGAAGGTTATATGGACGTTTTGGCAATGCATCAATGGGGGTTTACAAACACAGTTGGCGTGCTGGGCACAGCATTTAACGAATCGCATACACGGTTATTGAAAAATGCTGGCTGTACGTCCATCGTATTAATGTTGGACGGCGATGAAGCTGGCGTACGTGCGACGCTTAGGGCAATTCCTCCTCTTATAGATGGTGGAATTAAAGTAAAAACATTAAACATATCAGAACACGACCCGCAGGCAAAAGACCCGGACGAATACCTACAGCGTCATGGCGCAACACCTCTTGCAACACTCATCGCAAATGCAAAAAGCCATGTTTCTTTTCAGCTTGGGCTATACACGAAAAAATATAATATGGAAACATCAGACGGACGGCTAGATTTCCTAAAAGAAGCGGTCAAACTCATTGCCACGTTGTCCAGTGCGATAGAAACAGAAGCCTATGTTGCCGAAATTTCACAAATGAGCGGCTTTTCGACAACTGCAATAAATGCAGATATAAACAAGGAAAAAGGCATATCACCAACCACGCTACCTTCTCATCGGCAACGGGTGTCAATTCCACCACAAGGACGTGGGATAAAAGACGCAAAGGATACGTTAATTAACTTGGTACTTACCTATCACAGTGCGGCTAAAGCACTGGAGGCTAGCGGCTATATAACTACGATAGAGCTCGGCGAAGGTGTACATGCAGACTTGTTGCAACTTGCGTTTTCAAATGCAAAAGAAGACAGGAAAATGACTGTAGCCGATGTAGTTAGCCTATTTGAAGATGAAGAAGCAAGCCAAGCCGCTACTACAATTTTCATTAACGCAGAAGAATGTAGTACAGAAGCATCTTTGGAACAGATGCTAAATGATACTGCATTTAAAATCAAAAAAGCTTGGGCAGAAGCACAAGTAAACACAGAAAATGCAAGTCCAGAAACCATGAAAACACTGCGTTTAATCCGTGACAACAAGCCCACAATAAGTATATAACCATATTAGTTGGTTAAAATAATAGCGACATGAGAGGAATGGTGTCTTTGAAGCCCTTCGAAGATTCTATATTAATGACCCGCCTACAAGAGTTGGCGGCTCTTGGTAAAAAGAACAAAAACACCCTAGGCCACAAAGAAATAATGGACTTTTTTGGCGATATTGACCTTGATCCAGACCAAATGGAAAAGGTATACGAATGGATAGAAAGCCAAGGCATAGAAGTGCCTAACGGCATTGATCTTGACCTTGATATCGACAAAGAAAAAGAAGCCGATATTGCAGCAGTTGAAGGCGAAATTAACATCGACGACCATGTACGCATGTATTTGAAAGAAATTGGAAAAGTTCCGCTCCTTTCTGGTGAAGAGGAAATTGAACTTGCAAAGCGCATGGAGGACGGCGACGAAGAGGCGAAACAAAAACTGGCAGAAGCTAATCTTAGGCTGGTTGTTTCTATTGCAAAAAGATACGTAAGCCGTGGTATGGCCTTTTTGGATTTAATTCAAGAGGGCAACCTTGGACTTATCAAGGCTGTAGAAAAATTTGACTATAAAAAGGGTTATAAATTCAGCACATATGCCACCTGGTGGATACGCCAGGCTATTACTCGTGCTATTGCAGATCAAGCACGCACTATTCGCATTCCGGTTCACATGGTGGAAACAATCAACAAGCTTATTCGTGTTTCGCGCCAACTTTTACAAGAGCTTGGGCGCGACCCAACACCTGATGAATTAGCAAAAGAAATGCAAATGAATGTTGACAAAGTACGCGATATTTTAAAAATTGGACAAGACCCTGTGTCGCTTGAAACGCCAATTGGTGAGGAGGAAGATAGTCATCTTGGTGATTTTATCCCCGATGATGACATTCCTGCACCCGCGGAAGCAGCGGCATTTACACTGCTTAAAGAGCAGCTTATGGAAGTGCTTGATACCTTAACCGAACGTGAAGAAAAAGTGTTGCGTTTGCGCTTTGGCCTAGACGACGGACGTGCGCGTACGTTAGAAGAAGTAGGCAAGGAGTTTAATGTAACACGCGAACGTATACGCCAAATTGAAGCAAAGGCACTGCGAAAGCTGCGCCATCCAAGCCGTAGTAAAAAATTGAAGGATTATTTAGATTAATGATGCTTTCAAAAAGATTGCACACTGTGCTTGGACAGGTGGGCAGTTGCGATGTGTTGGCAGACATAGGCACAGACCATGCGTACTTGCCAATTGAAGCGTGCAATGCAAATATATGCAAAACTGCCGTAGCTTGCGACGTCAATCAAGGGCCGCTGCAAAGTGCACAAGCAAATATAAAGGAAGCCGGACACACAGGGCGCATAGAAACAAGGCTTGGCAACGGGCTTGAACCGCTAAACAAAAACGAAGCAGACTGCATTGTAATTTCTGGCATGGGCGGTATGCGCATATGGGATATCCTGCAGCAAGATCCAAATAAGGCGCGTTATGCATCAAAGCTTATTTTACAACCACAACACGATTTGGAAGCGTTACGGCGCAAGCTACATTCTGCTGGATTTGAAATAACAGACGAAAAGTTGGTTTTAGAAGATGCCCGTTTTTATGTAATTCTGCAGGCTGCATATACTGGGAAAATTACAACCTGGAAAAATCACGAATATTTTTTAGGAAAATTTTTAACATATGAGCCTTTTTTTGCACAGTATTTGCAGTATAATCATGAAAAAATATCCCGATACATACAGTCGATAAACGACTGTGACGCCAAACAACAGGCAGAACAAAGAATGAAATGGCTGGAGGGGGAGCTATAAATGGCAACGGTCAAATGGATCATGCAAACCATGGAAGCATGGGCACCAACCGCTTCAGCAGAACCTTGGGACAATGTGGGTTTGCTTATAGGCAGTAGCACACAACAGGTTAAAAAAATTCTAGTGGCCTTAGATGCAACAATGGCCGTTATAAATGAGGCAATAAGCGGTAAATATGATTGTATCGTTACACATCACGCCATAGTATACACCCCTTTAAAACGTGTAACGACAGACGATGCAGTAGGCCGCAAAATTATTTCCCTTATAAAACATGGAATTAGCTTGTATACTGCACACACTAACCTAGACATCGCTACTGGCGGAGTAAACGATTGTCTTGCAAAAAAATTAGGCATTAAAGATACCCAGCCAATGATAAAGCATGCCACCGACGGAACAATTGGCACAGGGCGCATTGGATGTTTGCCAGAAGAAATGACGCTGCAAGAACTTGGACATTATGTAAAAAAATCTTTGGCAATACAGGACATTCGTTATTGTGGCGATTCTACAAAAAAAATAAAAAAAGTTGCCATGTGTGGCGGATCCGGCATGAGTTATTGGCAAGCAGCAAAAGAATGCGATGTTTACATTACCGGCGATATCAAATATAGCGATGCAAATGACGCTTTAGAAGCTAATCTTTCCTTATTAGATATCACACACTACAGCGGGGAAATTTTTATTCTAGAGGCAATTGTAGAACGGTTGCGGTCTTGTGCGGTGCAAGATGGTATAGAAATAGAAGTAAATGCAACTTTGATAGACGGACAAGTTTTTAACACATTGTAATCATTTTGTAAAAATCTTGATGCCGTGGTAAAAGTATTACAGTATTTAAAATTTAATTTTGCCCAAAATATAATCGCAAGCATATGATGCATGCGATTTTTCAAAACTTTAATAACGGGGGAAAATTGAATGAACTGGAGACGTATAGCTGTAACAGGTTTAGTAGCAGGTATGGTAACAATAACCGGGTGTGCTACCAACTTACCGGAAACAAACCAAGGTAACCGCAATGGTCAACGCGTGGCAGATGCTGTAAACCACCGCGCAGATACCTACAGAACCACCAATCATCGCTTGGGAGTAACCGAGAATGGTGGCACATACCGCACAAACGGTATTGCTGAGCGCACAACCAGAGGGATTAACCGCGTAGCGAATGATTTAAACCTAGGCCGTCCTCACGGGCGCGTTGGCAACACCTTCCGCTATGGCCACCACAATGGCGAAGCACACACGATTAACAACAACGTAACAAGACCAGCTACCACCAATCGCGCGCAACGTCGTTATGGTATGAACTTTAGGGGAGATTATACGCACAAACAACGCTATGGCAATCACACAAATGAAGCACAAGTAATGAATAACAGTGCAACAACTTCTGACCAAGCAATTGTTAGCAACCATGTAACACGCGGAACAGGTGTTAGAGGGCGCTATGCAAACAAAAATCGTTTTGGCAACGCCATTGGTATAGCACCGATGGTCGACCAGACAATTCCTGTTGTAAATTCTGAAGACAACGCAATCACAAGCAATGACATGGCATTTTTCCGTAAAAACAACGGAGAAACACCTGCAACGCCCGCGCCGGCAGTACCAACACCAGCACCTGTACAATCGTCTAGCTTAAGTTACGATGACACTTATGACTACGATTACAACAACAATGAAACCATGGAAGACAATTATGACGATGACAACTACGATACAACCTATGAAACACAACCGGCTAGGACAAGACTTGCAAAGTAATTGATGCAAAAGCCTCATGAGATGGATTATCTCATGAGGCTTTTAAAAATACTTGACACGTTTACCATGCTGTATTAGAATGCCTGTTGTTATCTGCACCTGTGGCGGAATTGGCATACGCGTTAGACTAAGGATCTAATGGCTTAACGGCCTTGCAGGTTCAAGTCCTGTCAGGTGCACCAAAAATACCTTACTCAAACCCGCAGTAAAAAATTTTTTTACTTGGGCTTGGGTAGTTGAGATAAGGTTCATCAGAGAAAGATGGGCAGCCGATTTAGGTTGCCCATCTTTTTGCGCTTGAACGCTTTTCTCGTATTCCCTTTTAAGTATAAAGATATTTGGGTCAAGTAATGCGCTAAACGGCTCGGTATACCCTACCTCTATACTTAGGTTTTCATGGACGAGTATTTTATTGAACAGAGCTTGGTTAAAGCACCGCCGCTCATAGTCACTTGCTATCTGGTATGTTTTGCCACAATCTTCAATTAGCTCGAACAGATCGCTTAAGCGGTCAGCGGTTTCATTATAATCCGCTTGATACGCTTTCATCTGGCTGGTTATACTTTTCAATGACTTACCAATCCGCTCTTGTTCCTCTCTAAGCAGTTGGAGTGGTATAGCATCGGCATAGTGGGCTTGAATTAGCTTGCGTTGCTCCCGCTCCAGTTTATCCTGTTGTTGCTTTAAGCGTTCAACTTTTTCACTAGTTTCTTTTTCCAGTTCGGAGATTTGAGTGGCAAACCATGGCTCGATGATTTTTCTGAATGATTTTGAAAATGACACTTTGTTATAGAAATCTTCTATCATCTTCTCAATATCGTCTATCAGAAGCGCGCGTTGTGTGCAGTCGTTCCTTTTGCTGTGCCTTGCTGTACAGATAAAATATGGATACCTCGCTCCTGTTTTAGACTTGGCGTTGGTAATCATCAGCCTAGACCCACATTTGCCACAGAATACTGTGCTTTTGAGATAATGGTCGTGTTTACGCAAACGCTCGCCGTTGGTGTGGCTACGGAGAATCTCTTGCACCTTATCCCATGTCACCTCATCTATAATCGGTTCATGTTTTCCGCTATACTCAACTCCGTTGTAGGTAACAATACCTTTGTAATAGGGGTTATTAAAGATGTTATGTATCATCTTTTTATCCATCGGCCTTGCGGGAAGTTTCCTTGTGGCCACTGTCATGAGTCCAAGGTCAGTCATATGTTCCGCCAGCAGACTTAAAGACCAGTTGCTGGTGGCATATTCTTGAAATGCCTGTTTAATAAGCGGAGCGCGTTCCGTATCAATCTCCACGCGGCTGCTTCTCCTGCCCATATCATCGTAATCTCGGATATTACGGTAGCCAAGAGGGGCTTTGCTAGGGGTGCCGCCTTTTTCAACCTTCATGTTCAAGCCTTTTTTAACCTCGGTGGACAGGTTGCGTGAGTAAAACTCCGCAATGGAACTCATAATTCCGTGAAGTAGCATACCAGAAGGTGTGCTGTCGATACTTTCGGAAGCAGACACTAGCTGGACGCCTGCTTCAGTTAAAGCCCTCATAATGTCAACATCGTCGCCACGGTTTCGGGCAAGGCGGTCAACCTTGTGAACTATCAGATAGTCTACCCGTTCGGCGTTTTCCTTTATATACTCCAACATTTTCTGGAGTTCGGGTCTGTCGATGGAGCGGGCAGATGTGCCGCGATCCACAAACTCTTTCCCGACAATCGCCCCTATAGATAGGGCTTTGTTTTTGTTAGCAATACGCTGTGCGGGGATTGAAAATCCCTCATCATCACCGCCGCCGCGTGAGGCTTGCCCTGGAGTGGATACGCGAAGATATGAAACAGCGAACTTTGGCGTCATGCTATCCGTTAATGATTGCACTAAATTGTTTTGCATAGTGAAGTCTCCTTTCTTTTGTCTTTAATTCTCCTTAATTACTATTTAAAAATATTTCTAATGACTTTTTTGAGATTTTTTCTTTTTTTCTGGCGAGTGATATAAATAGTTACATATAGCCGCCTTGCCTTTTACATGATATGTAAAATCATCTAAAGGCAACTTATCAAACTCTTCCACAGAAGATATAATCTGCACACCAGTTTCGGCTAAAGTTTTAGTTATCTCATTTTCGCCAATATCTCTGGTTAAGCGGTCGAGATTGTAAACGATAATGAAGTTTATACGCCCCTTGCTCTCCTTGATATACTTCAACATACCCTTTAAAGCAGGCCTCTTGTTTGAGTAAGAAGAAATACCAGCTTCAAAATATGATCGGTCTATCTCTATCTCCATATCATGAGCTTTCTGCGCATTCATTTGTCCTTGGATTACGAAGCAGTTATTGCTATCATTGCAGTTAAGTTGATAACGCCTGGGCTTGGAGTATCGTAAATATTCTACAGCTACTTTCTGTGTGGTTTTGCTAATTGATTTATTCATGATTTCCTTTCATTAATTAAACTAATATTGCTTACTACCTACCATAACTCTGGTGGCTACTGAAAGCAAGTCATTTGCGCTTGTTTTTAAGAATTATGCTTTGCAACCTATGTTATCAGTCTCTTGCCAATCACTATAATTTCTGCGTTGATAGTAAAATCCAAATAAGTTGTCAAGACCGATATTTATCGTAAAATTGCCACGGCAAATGTATTTTACCTTTTGTACTAATCCTTTGATTTTCTTCATTTATACCTTTCGTTGCTTATACTTATATTTTACAGGGGTCAGCCACTGTTATCAAGATGTTTTCGAACCTATTTTCGACTTTTGGCCTCTATTAAGCCAGTTATCCACAGGGTAATCGGTCTGCCTTGCAAATCAGCCAATTACCCCATAAATAACAGGTACACGTTATGCGACTTTCTTTCTGTTGGCTATGGTTATACCACGCTCTTCTGTCGCCATTTTTTCAGCAATAGCAATTAAGGCGCGAACCATTTTCTCCATATCTGGCTCTTTGCGAAACTCAGGCGTAATCCTAACGTTGTAGGGCTGTGCCACTCGTCTATTTCGCCTATTTCGCACTGCTATGCTGCCTCCAATATTGCCCCTGTCGCCACCACAGCGGCCTCGTGTGCCTTTTTAAGCCGCAATGCTAGATGATGTACCACATTTACAGTAACAGCGTTGCCAGCTTGCTTGTAGGCTTGGGTGTCGGAGCTACCATCAAGTAGCCTGTCGATTTGGCCGTCAGTGAAACCTTGTAGCCTAAAGCATTCCCGTGGTGTTAATCTGCGGATTCGTCCATCTTCAGCAACCACACCTTGTTTGTTGAAAGTGTCCAATGTGTGGGCTATGCCTCTTCCCACTCTGCCGCGGCGGGTATTGTTATTGGCGAAGTTAAGGTCAACAAAGTCCCCAGGGTATGCTTCCTTGTAGCCCCGCTTAGTAGCTTCTCTGATATGCAATACACCAGAACTCTCGCCCTTACGATTGCCAATGCCTCTATTGTAACGGGCAGTTAAGCATCTGGCCGTGTTGGTAATCTTAGGGTTATGGTTTAGATCAATGAAGTGTAAACCTGCTTTGCCACCTATAGATTGTACAGGAGCTTTTGTGTTTGTGATTCTGTAAGGAAGTATTTGTCCGGCACATCGTGGATTAAGATATCCGATAATGTATACACGACGGCGGGACTGTGGAACAAAAACCGAGCTGTTAATGATTTGCCATTCGAGGCTATACCGAAGTCGGCAAAGTTCATCAAGCATGGTTGCAAATGTCCTGCCTTTGTTATGTGATAGGATTCCTGGGACATTTTCAAGCAACAGATACTTAGGCTGCCTGGTTTCAGCCACTCTGGTGATTTCATAGAAGAGATTACCTCTCGGGTCGTCAAATCCTTTTCGTTTGCCAGCGTTAGAAAATGATTGGCAAGGGAAACCGGCTGTAAGAAGGTCGAACTCTGGTAGGGTTTCGGTGTTGATTTTGGTCGCATCATGGTAAAATACCTCACTCTCTTTTGGTTGGTGGAGCCGCCTGTATGCGGCATTAGCATATTTATCTATTTCGCTGTGGCCGATACACTCGTAGCCACCAGCTCTGTCCAGCCCTGCACGGAATCCACCAATTCCTGCGAACATATCAAAATAACGGATAGTTGTATGGTCTAACTTATTCATGCGGATTGTTCTCCTTTCTGGGTGTTTATATATTCCACACCATTTAATAGTAAGGGTTCTAGGTTATCTGGAATAATTACCAAAAATATGCGCTTTACGTTTTCAGCCAAATCACAGCTATCCGCTATATATCTTTGTATGGCTTCCATGCGAGTTGCGCTAGGTGTAATCCACACCACCAGCGGAAATAGACTTTTTTCTTTCTGCTCCACGCCACTCAGACAGTATTGGGCATACTTCTGGCATTTCCCCAGCACTTTCTTGGGTGATTCAGTGTTTAAATCAACCTCGAAGAAGTAGTTGTCTACATATTTAGCGCAATTAACCACAGCGAACAGATCAGGCTTCAGTGTAGCTGGCTTGCCATATTCGCCTTCGTATTTACGCCAGCACTCTGGCTCTAATTCGGCTTTTGCAAGTGCTAATTGGTGTTGCTTGCATATTTCACCAAGCTGAATATAGGTTTCTGCCACAGCCAACGTATGCTTCAGAAAATAAAGACTTGGTTCATACGAACGCTTGCGGGGATAATGCTCACCACTTTCATAGCTCAGGAACTTATCTCCCTGTTCTGTTAAAGCCCAAACGTAGCTGAGGCTGCCAGCCCTAATGCCCCCGATCCGTTGTTGCAAAAAGTCTACTAAGCCATAATGCCTTAACTTCTGCATCGTGCGGTTTGTTGCTCTAGTACCAGCGGCTGGGTTGGCGCTTTCAATAAAGTGTAATCGCCGCACATGGCTGGTGAGGAGATAGCGGCACTGCCGTAAGGAGGCGAGAATCGCTTTATCCCGCTCGCCTAAAAGTTGCTGTAGTTCCAGGCCACGCTGCTTTGAGATATAACTACCTTTCATAATCATAGCGCCATCTCCAGCCAGCCTTGGCTCCTGCGGCGTATAGGAATAACTAAGAAAGAAGAGCTATAGGAGTCCTCTCCCAAAATTACGCCTCTTACCCACAGCTTCTGGGCTTTTCGCCCCTTCTGGTCGGCGCGGATAGATGGGCGACATGTCATGCCTAACGTCATCATTTTGCCCTCCTTCCTACCGAACCATCTATGGTTTTTTCGCTATATCGTCCCAAAGCCTCATAATATTCCCGCTCAACATCTGCCGCTGACCTGCCATAACGTGCCGCGCTTTTGGCACGGAGCTCATCAGGGTCGCGGTGTGGCTTATTGGGTGGAATTGTGATGCCAGACACATAGCCAGTGTTCTGCCCGCTTTGATTGAACGCTGTATAGATGTGGTAACGGGGTAACGTCTGAAAATCGACTGCCTCAAGGTTTGGTGCAAACGCTGCCATCGCTCTGGCATCTTGCGGGGAAAGCGTGAAGCAGATTTTATTACGCATGTTGCTGTCTATTCCAGCAATTAGATTGTCCGAGAGCTGGCTGCGGTGCTGAAAACAGGCTGTTATGCCAACATTCATGCCTCGTGCCTGCACTAATGCAGAATCAAAGGATGTTGGAAGCGCAACGAAGTCCTGCAATTCATCGATATAGATGCTACAAAACCGTCTTTGCTCCGCTGGAGTGTTGGCTCGGCCTAAAGATAATTGCCATGCAAGGCTAATAATCAGTGTGCCAAGCATTCGTGTAGCCTCTTCACCCTGGGTGGCTTTATTAAGTGACGCCAAAACCACCCTCGGCTTATTAAAGAGGTCGGCTAGGTTAAACCGTGGTGTCGCTTGCCCCAAGACACTCCGCATTTCTGGGCGTAGATTTAGCTGTCTTAGCTTGTTCTGAACACTAGCGATTTCTACCCGCCGTTCGTTTGGCGACATGGCTTCGTAAGACTGCCAGAACTGTTTGAGGGCAATATTATCTTGGACTCCTGCTGTTACCTTTCGCCTAAAGGTATCGTCTGTGAGTAGCGGTACTAACCATAATAATGTTGCATCTTTGGTATGGGCTAGTGTCAGGAGAGAGTGGGATAGAACATCTGTGCTGCGCACTCCCCAATGGTCTCTCCAGACCTCTCTCATCACAGATAATATTGCTTCTGCGGTTAAACTTGGGTTTTTGCGGTCACTATAGACAAATGGGTTAAATCCTGTAGGGCAATCATGCGACATATCGATAATCACCAAATCATCGTCCCGCCATTCGGGGTAGCGTTTTAATATATCGTCAATTTCGCCCTTTGGGTCGATTAGCAATACGGAGCGATTACTGTATATATCCGCATTTATCATGTGTTGCATAAGCGTTGACTTGCCCACACCCGTGCCACCGATAATGACACAATGTTCTCTTGCATCCGATGCGGAGAGACTATACCTTATCCTACCATCAGGGCTTGTGGCGAATGTGCGGGCGTATTTGGGCAAAGGATTCTGATACCAAGCTGGCGGCGACACCTTGCGCGGGTGAAGCCCGGGGACACCTTGATACTCCAGATCATTTACTGGTAGCATCAGAAAACTCGCAAGCTCATGACAGGAGAGCCGAAGCGGAAAGTGCCGTGGGATATGGGTATAGTTCAAGTTCTCTGGCTTTTCTGCTATGGTTTGGATCGAAACCCCACCCGATTGCATCGTGCGAAGCGCCGAGAATAGTGATAGAATATATCCCTCATTAGTGGCTCCCAAACGAACAACTGCTTCAAAGCTGGGCTGAGAGAGTTTATCTCGTACTGCTCTTTGGCTTTCAGCAGATGCTTTCTCGACATCACCAAATATCACCTTAAAGCGTGAGGCATGCGGGTCTGGCAGATGGCTTGGCATAGGCTTTGGCTGGTGTGGCTGGCTGAGTAAAATCTGAACAACTGCGGAATCCCCAGCTTTAGCCTGCTGTAAGGCACCTATCCCAGCCTGGGCTACAGCTTCAATAATATTTGTGTCGGTCTTTAGCGGCAGTATTGACTTGTTGATTTTTAGCTGTTTGGCAACAGCTATCGGCATTCTTTCGCCATGTGGCACCTCGAAGAACCTGATGTCGCCGTGGTTGGAGATGGCAGCCGTTATCGCGTGTAAGAGCTTTCGATCCGCTCCGAGATAATATTTTACTTGCCCCTTATTACCTCTCGCCTCAAACCCAATCAATGTTTGCGGGACATGCGAGGCGAGAAGGACAAGCATATTGATGATGTCGGCTGGGTCTATCGGGCGTTGCCATTCGAAGGCCAGCCAGGTTAGTTCAATAGATAAGTTATGCTTCAAAGGCGGCACCTCCTTTCGTATAATTGATATCTCACCATCTTGGGCGATTTCGCCGGATGTTGATGATGATTAATATTACGAGAGCTATTGCAGACAGGGCGGTTAGTATCCCGCCTAAATAGACCAGAAACCCATTCCATGTTATAAGCCCCGCGATTAGTAGCCCAAGACCGCAGACGAGTGAAAATATCATCGCGCCTATGCGTGCTGATGTAGTAACATGGCGACCTCTGCTTGCAGCAAGCCCCAGTATTATTGTGTTTAATGTCTTCATCCATATTGCCCCTTTCTTTTTGTGCCAAAATATGGCATACTCATAGTGATAGCAGGATCAAAAACGATTTGCAAGTCTTTTTGCAAAGTAAATTTTTCGACTTTTGAGCGATGCGACAGAGGTAAACAGCGGTGAAAACGCTTATTATGGAGCCGTATGCCGCAAAATAAAGTCTGTGGGTTAGGGGCGTGGAATGGATAATCCCACGCCCTAACAACATCACCTAACGCCAAACCGTGTAAGTTCTACTTCCGTCAGCAGGCTGATGAGGTGTTGCATTATCAAGCTGGTGGCGAACAGTCTCCTGCAATACTGTGTTCATTGCGCTTTGGAACTGGTTCATGAGATATGCGTGATCCTCTTGGACACGGAGCAAAAACTCTGTGTCTTTACGCTTTTGACTGTGGAAGAAAACAGCAAGGCTGATAATAACGCCGAGGATTATGAGAGCAATAGTAGCGATGACTATAATTTCTATCGGTGTCATATTTGTGACCACCTTTCTGCAATTCTGTTTGCCGAGGATAAAATGGAGATTTTTACAGCCTCTCGGCACAAAGGCTCGCTTGAAGGTACTATAGCGGCTGCAGCATCTACTACTGCTGATAGTGCCACCGCATTGCAGATAACAGTGTTCGTTACACGCGCCTTGTGATACTCTATCGTGGCATCCATATGCGCTCTGTGTGCGATTTTTCGCTCGGCGCGTGTTACGGGTGAACCGACTGCAAACGGCTCGATGGTTGCGATGCCCATAGATGGGCTGTTGGTAATGATGCTGGTTCCACCAGCTTCGTAAGGGTTATTCATGCGGATTCTCCTTTAGTTTTTATTTTGGCAGTGTTGCTGTGTTATAATCTGTGTAGTTATTTTCTGGATTGCTGGCAGATCGTGTGCACCCGATCTGCCAGCAGTGAAACCACCTCCTTTTTTGGCGCAACTCATTCTAGGTATCTCTACAAACCCATTACAAACTCGGATAAATAGTAAGTCAATACGTAATATAGCTCGTATTACTTGGATAAGTAGACTTTTTGCAAAAGGGAGAACATATAAATGTTAACTTTATGTTTTGGAGCATTCTTTACATTGCTTTGTGGCAATAGGAAAGATTGGCATAAAAAAAGACACCCAGAGGTGTCAAATCGCATGCTTTATTTTGCTTTGCTGGATATTGCCGATCCTCATATGAGCATCTCAAAATATCACACTAATAAGGCTAGTAGCGGAAAGGTACCCCCATATACTGATGACACCGTTAGTAGGGCAAAACGATGCCAAAAGGGGGGCGCACATCCGATTCAAGATATAGGTCGTACAGCATCTTACATTAAGCGTTACAAAAACAGTTGGATTGATGTCATCAATGATTTTCTGGAATTCATTAATGATTACCTTGATGAGAAACAGTTTGATAGATTGACTCAGGGCATTATCAGGCTGATTGTTCAAAGCGATATTAAGGATGATCCACCATTCTATGTCTTAGAAAGCCAAAGCGCACCATTAGCCAAGGTTCAATTTTCCGAAAAAAGAGTGTATAACCTACCTTATTTGCTTGCAGGGGCTTTGTTCTATATTTTAGAAAACAATATCGACAATGGGGCATCTGTTGCTAAGACGATGCTGAAGAATTGGGACAAAATGGATGCTGGCTCGTCAACTTGGCCTTTCGAAGATGGTGTGGATTTCGGGTCTGTTATATGTGCAGTTAATATTCCCCAATCGGAAGACATAGCGAGGGAAAGCACACCTTGCAACCTTAACGTATTGAGTTGTACGCCAACCTCCAGCCCCGTTAAAAACAGTATGTTTGCCGATAACTTGCTAACAAACACTTTGTCGCAACAACATATAAATAAAAATATCACCATAACCGACGAACATGGCAGCTACATCGGTGAAGGCTATTTTGACGAAAGAACAGAACAAGCCATAAGACATGGGCGTGGCACACTCACGCGGAACGATGGATCAGTATATAAAGGCGAGTTTATTCGCAACGCCATGCATGGCAAGGGTTCAATTACGAACAAGGATGGCAGGGTGTACGAAGCGACGTGGAAAGACAATTTAATACACGGAAGCGTTAAAACTATAAGCGAGTTGGGTACTTGTTATGGCTATAATGACGGCGAACTCATATTTGTTAATAGGATTGAATTTAGCACGGGATATGTATTTGAAGGAACTTTGAATGAAGATATAATGGAGGGTAAGCTAATACACCCTGATGGAAGATATGGGCGTTTCTTTAGCAAAAAAGGCATTGGCCTTCAGACTTTAAGTGGTGACGCTGATATACGAATAGAGATAACTAGACTTCCAGATTTAAGGGGCTTAATGTTAATCTTCGATGATGGTCGTGTTTATCAAGGCGAAATGCAGAATAACACGCCTCATGGTTATGGTCGCCTTATATTCCCTAATGAAATGATTCTTGAAATGAAAAGTGATATGGGTGAAACCGAGTATGGCGTATGGACATTTCCAAATGGCAGAATGCTTGAGTGTGTTTGGAATGGTGATGGTTGGTACGGCTCATTCGCTGAGGATGGTGTCATTCACCAAGTTTCGCTATCTTCCGATGGAATTTTTATCTCCATGAAATCAAAAGGCATCTATAAAGATGACGATGGAAACATATGGGATGGCGAATGGCTTGACGGATTAAGGAATGGCAATTTTACAATGACCACTCCACATAATGTTGTTATAAAATCCGCATATAAGAATGACTTTCCGATGGACCACTGCATTATGAGTTTTCCAGATAAAAGCGTTTATGAGGGTGGATTTGATAACGGTTATCCCAACGGGCAAGGAGCGCTAACGCTGGAAGATGGGACAATATATACTGGTACATGGGAAGATGGTTGCTACAATGATAATGATGTTCATATTGATTTGGCTAAAATGTTGAGGCATGAAAAATCGCCCAACGCATAGATTGGACGATTTGAGCTTACTTTAATCAAAGAAACCACAGCTGATTGCCTCGCCATCTTTATTAATTATTCCTCGAAAACCCGCAGCATACATTGCCTCTGCAATATGAAGCATACTTTTTGGTCCGATGCCACGGATGTTCCTGACTTCCTTGCGGCGCGAGAACAAGTCTTTAAGCGTATTAATGTCAGCACCTTTCAGCAGGTTATATACACGAGTTGTAAAGCCTAAAATTTCGAGCGGGATTGGGGCTTGATTTTTGGGCATTTCTAGCTCGGGCGGCTTATATTTCATAAGCTCAAAAAACGATGTTGTGCTGTCATCAATGCACGTTTCTACAACTCTTCCACCTACAGAATCTATGCGATATGCGCTACTCGCCCCCTCTGTGCTTTCTGTGGGCGGATACAGTATCCCCATTTTTACTACGGCTTCAACGGTCTCACCAAAAGGGCTGGGCAATCGTCCACCTGATGGCTTCAAAAGGGCTTGCATGGCTTGCTGAAATGAGCTATTGACAGCTCCGCCCTGTTTGGGCATATCGTCAGGTAGCGTTGACTTGTTTTCTGTCATAAAATCGTCCTCTCTCGGAAAATAAATTTTTCCCGCGGGACAGCATCAGCCGCAGGGGTAAGTGACTCACGATGTATCTAGTCACTAGCCCATGCGGCTGAATAGTAGTTATATTCAGTTGTTTGTAAGCTATAAATGTTCAACGCTATTTTATTAGCACACTGTGCAGAGGACACCTCTGCATCTCCCATTATATCACGATTGTGGTAAAAAATCAAGATTATTCCCATAATACGGAAACGCAACGTGCTTTTTCAAAATTTTATGCCCTTGCAAGACATGGGGACTTGTCATACTTACAAATGTACTGCTTCACGCCAGTATTGTGAAATGGGTGTTGTATCTACCCAATCCCATAAATTCAAGAAAGTAAGGATTGCTTGCTCCCTCGTAAAGGTTGCTTGTGGAGCAAAGACTAGCTCTGTTGTACTAACTCCACGCATAATCCCCAGTGCATACACCGCATCTGTAGCATCTCGCGCCCAGCTTGCTATTTGACTCTCATCTGTCCATGCCACCCTTCGAATAATACTGGCTAGTTCGGGGATGTCTTCTAACTCATCGCCATTCAAGAGTACGATTACAGTATTTCTGAGCATAGTAGCAGCTTCTTGCCTAGTTAGTGTTCTATCTGGTGTAAAGTTACCATCACCCGTGCCGTTAACTATTCCCAAAGCTGCAGCTGCCCTAATTGCAGGGTCATCTGTGTCGTTGAAGATCGCCGCTGCTCGTTCGCTTTCTGTGAAGTTGTCGAAGATAGTTTCATTTTCCAGTCCTGTTAGAATCTCAATGAAGTTTATCGCCAACCTACAGAACCCTCCGCGTGTAATCGCAGACTGAAACGACGAGTTAACTTCATCTGTTACTAAACCCAATTCCAATGCCCTTGCCACGCCAGGTGCGGCCCAGTTGGATGGTTGTGAGGTCGTTGTAGGCGGTGGAGTTGCTGTTACGGTTTCAGTGGGAAGTACTATAAACATGCGCCCGCGATCCAGGCACCAGACAGAAGCCAGCCCTTCTACAAAATTACGACCGCTCCCGAAAAACTCAAAGGGGATGACTTCATGCCCTGTTATGTCAATATATCCGAAGTGTTCACCTCTGTGTGCAACCGCCAAGCCCTCTGAAAATCGAATTTCATGGTCAAATTCAATTTGGGCGACAATGTTTCCAGCAGTGTCAATTAAGCCATGAAGAAATCCTCTGTAAGCATCTCTCAAAGCTACTGATGCCACACCATAGTTGAAGTCCTCCACAAGGCCATACATATGTGGGATAACTAACTCGCCTGTTGTATTTATAAACCCATATGAACGCCCCACGCCAGTTACAATAGATGCAACAGCTGCCATGCCGCCAGAAAATGAACGGGCATACTGATGTTCAAAGGGGATAACTTCATTGCCGCTTCTATCAATAAAGCCCCATCTCGTCCCTCTCCTTACCGCCGCCAAACCCATGCTAAAGGGCCGTGCTTCAGAGAAATCAAAAGGAATGATTGTATTCCCAGCTTCGTCAATAAAGCCCCATCTTCCGTTTTGTGAAACCGCTATCAGCCCTTCGGAAACTACAAGCGCGGTTGAGTTTTCGTATATTAAAGGGATAGCCACATTTCCATTTGCGTCAATGAATCCCCATTTTAATGTATCTGACACTCCATCACGTTTTGCAACTGCAGCGCGTCCATTGGAAAAGGCAGAAACCTCATCAAATTGATGCGGAATTATTAAGTTACCCTGTCTGTTTACAAATCCCCAATTAAAAGTTGCAAAACTGAAAGCACCTACTTGTCTGGACTCGCCACGCATACCAACTGCCGCCAATCCTTCTGAGAAAGGTTGTACTGCATCATAAACGAATGGTACAGCCCAGTTTGCTGAAGTATCAATGAATCCGAATTGACCTCCATCTGGTCTACCAAACGCTGGAGCCAAGCCCTCTGAAAATGGGTGCGTACTATAAAAGCGCACGCCTTGTACTTCATTTCCATGCCTGTCAATAACCGCGCTCCTTGAGCCGGAGCCACGCCCAACTTGAACTATAGTGTATCCACCCGAAAAATCAGAGTTACCAAACCAATTGTTTCCTTCAAGGTCTATAGCAACTTTAAATGATTCCTGTTCTGCGGCAAACACTTGCGAGAATGCAGATATGCACATGGCTACTACGAGCAGTGAAGTTAAAAGTGTCTTTTTCATGGTATCATCCTTTTGGGTTTATTTGTATGGGTGTATCCCCATATAGTTACTTCCAAAACTTGAGTGCTCTTGCAGGCGTTAATGTATTATCATGTTTCCGTATATTCTTAAAAACACACAGAAACGGAGCGGCGCAAACAAATATAAACAAAATTACAGAAATTAAATGCCAACCATAGAAGAACCATAGCGAAGAAGGTATGCCCCAATGATCACCTATGTCCAACAACGTCCACAGTCGCAACGAAATGAGAAAATCGTATGCGATGTACCCTACAGGCATCAATACCGCCATCATCGCAGAACGTTTCAGCAGTTTAGGCGTTCCGATCCCACGCCAAGTAAATATTAATATGAAGATAAAAAATGCCATCAACAGCGCGATTGGTAGTAAATATACAGCGGCAACTGTTGGCGTAAACCTGAATTCCATAGTAACCGCTTCGTGGAAAGGTGTTCTTAGGCGCGGAATTACAGAAATTGAGTGCCCAAAGAGAAGTCTGCCATCAATCATCCGAATAGGGGCGATAATCGCCACCACTCCCATTATAAATAAAAAGACAGCGTTGACGATAAACGCTACATGATACCCTTTTGCTTTCCACGCAGGGTGACTGGAATCCAAAGTATGCTGTGGCTGTGGCCTATCTACTTTTTGTGCAACAGCCCTCGAAACGGTATTTGTCCGTACAGATGCGCCTTCATTTTGCATATGCTCCGCCAACAAATCTCGCACTACCTCTTTTTTGTTATTGCGCATGATTTCGCCCCCTTAAAACCAGCTGGTTTTATGAATTACCTCTTGCGTATCCGCTGTTATCTTTACAGCAGAATCAGCGGCCTTAAACGCTACGATTACTTGATTGCGAAGCTCGAGAAGCTGATCTACGAAAGGCGATATTGCAAAAGTGGTAGGTGTTACATGCTTTGTTATAGAAAACATGGCTATTGTGCCGCTACTTTCTTCTTTATACTGCAAGGACACTATTGCACCATTGCCTGCATTTGGCATTCCTATTGCCCACGAGATGCCATCTATAGAATCTTCAAGGACTTTCATCATATGTCCAATTTTGCTAACTACAGGCACATTTACCTCTATTTCTTGACGCACCTTGGAAAGTGCTGCTACCGTTTCAAAGATAACAGCTGTGCCAATGATGTTATCGGCCTTTTGTGCGGTATCAGAGCGAATTGTTCGCTCGACCGTATTTATGCCTTTGGTTAATAATCGCCGCACTACAAAGATAAGTATGGTAAATACGATACCTATGGGAATCAAGATAGCAAACAGTGTTGTTTCACTCATGGTGAATTCCTCCTTACAGCCCATGATGGGCGCATCACCAACCAAGCATGAAAATGGTTTGGTGTATTTTCGTATTAATTGTTTAGCTTTAAACACATAGTTCTTACTACTGTTTCAGTATGCGGTGTCCTGCTACATTATCGCTGGCTGTTTGAGCAGGTGGTAGCACCGTCCCGCCCTCGTTGTTCGCAGCCGAACACGCTGCAAACACAAATACACGCGTCAACAACAGTAGCACTTAAATGGATTTCTTCAATGGTACAACCTCCTTGAAAAAAGCCGTGGTTTTCTTCAAGGGGGTTTTGAGGCTGAAAACAGCACAAAAAAGCCATGAGGTCAGAGACATCACGGCAAAATATGTAATAATAATATTGTGAAATAAACCACGCTTTGCTTCACAAAAAAGCAAAGCTATCAGTGGTGATTATACCATAGAAACCCCAATGTTTTCAAGGATTATTTTTCGAACAATATTTCGTTTCGCCTCTGTTTTGACAGCCAAACCCTCCCTTACACTTGAATGTAACAAAAGTAAAGGAGGACATTTTATGTCAAAAACAATTAATCAAACAGCCGAGCGTGTGCCAGAGCGGTATGCGTATGTAAGGGTTAGCTGTGATAGCCAAAACACGGATCGCCAGCTTATTGCTTTGGAACCTTATGACATCCCACCTGCAAATCTGTTCGTAGAGAAACAAAGTGGCAAGGATTTTAAGCGCCCCAAGTATAAACGCATGGTACGCAGAATGAAGCCAGGAGCAATACTGTACTTACAGTCCATAGATCGTTTGGGCCGAAACTATAATGAAATCATTAATGAGTGGAGATATTTGACAAGAGACAAGGGTGTAGACATCAAAGTGCTTAACATGCCGCTGTTAGATACGACTTATTATAAAGACCTGCTCGGAACTTTCATAGCAGATTTGGTTCTTCAAGTGATGTCGCTCTTCGCCCAAATGGAACGTGAACATATGCTGCAACGCCAAGCCGAGGGTATCGCTGCCGCTAAAGCCAAAGGCGTAGCATTTGGGCGCAAGCCAGCAACCTTGCCTGATAACTTCGAGGAAATTGTCCGCAAGTGGCGCAATAAAGAATTATCGGGTAAAGAAGCGGCGGAATTGTGCGGATTCACTGTTCGTACCCTGTATACATTGACGAAGGAGTGGCGTAAAAATAGCGAACCTTTTTAATTCATGTGCCTACAGCAAGACCCAATATTCGCCAGTGATTTGATTGGTCATATCTCTTAAAGATACAGCCCAAGGCAATAAAAATCACACCCCTAATCCTCAGGCAATAGCAAAGACTTCGGGGTGTGAATATCGAGATGTTACTGAAAGCATATCCACCTGCTATTTACCCTGCTTTTCGCCGAGCAGTTGTAATACTGCTAAACATTCATGCGCCGCTTTTAGAGCATTGTCATAAATCAAAGCGGTATAAGTACCTTTCTTTTTAACGAGCGAATCAATAAAGTTTATGTATACAATAGGGTTGTCGATATCATTCATCGTTATCTTAACTTTAAGGCTGTTGCATACAGGCTTACTTTTAGCTGTGCCTGCCCCCACCACCGCTCCGATGCCACCAAACAGAACTCCGCCGACTACTGCTCGCCCGACACCACCAGATGACACCTGTCCATCATCTTCGAGTAGCTCGACACATACAATATCATCGATATTGTATGTGCGAGACTTCTTAATGCTACCAGTCAATATATTTGGGATAAGCCATTTTCTATTTGGTTCGTCTATGAAAATATGGTTGCCAATTTTCTTGGTCACATTAAAATCGCTAATTTCAGTTATGCGACCAGTCTCATCTTCTATTAGTTCCCGAATTTCTTCCTCCGAGAGCATAAGGAAGGGCTTGGATTGCTTGCCCGCTTTTTTGTAGCATTCCATACAAAACCATTTCTTATCCTTACTTCTGAGGCCACCTCGCATTTCGTTCCCGCACATCACACAAGTATTCTTACTTAATATACCCATAAGCCATTATAACATATATCTTAATCTCTATCCTTGAATAAACTGGGTGAGTATAAGCATCTTACATGCGCCATTCACCTTTGATTGCTGGCTCGTAGAAATAAGCACGGCATGACTTGGTTTCGTGAGGAAGAAATCACTCGCGAGGTGTGGAAAATATTTATGCAAGGTTTCGTTGATTGACATCAATATCTGCATGTGATCTGAAACCCTGCTTTTAATTTATCTGAAAATGATAACTATAAACAGAGGGTCTACACTCCTTACTCCACTCTATAGTATAACTAACCATATTAACGGTGAAGAAGGAAAAGTTTAGTTGGGAATTGTTCATTTTTAATGTTATAATTAAGGAAACAACATTATGTGATTTTATTATGTAGTAAGTCGTGATGCTTATTGTTAATGACTACATAGAAGGGGCGAGCAGAAAGTTGACCAATCCAGACACACTAAGAAAGATCAACGAACAGATACACGTAAGTGATGAAGCTATCTGTCGCCACATTGAAAGCCTTGATATGCTGGGTAGAGGTGCGGTTTCCCAGGATATCCTGAAAAAGCTCCGTGACTTTGTCGAACATGTAATGTTTAAGGTTTATGCTGATTCTACTGCTGTGGACTACGACTACAAGCACATAGATAACGCAATTAAATTCGTAAAAACTAAAGGTCAATTAAAGTTCCTTTGGAAGTTCCATGCTTATTTGCAGATAGTTGCCTCACACTACACACTTGATCCCGAAAATTCCGAGCGTGCCATGCTGAAATATTATGCGTTCTTGTTAAAAATCAAACATTTTTTGAAAGCTACGTACAGACTTGATGTACTCGCAAACATTGATAAGTTCCCGCTTGACCTTGATAAGAACCTACAGGAATATTACGAAAAGATAGCTTCAAAGCTCATGAGCAGAAATCGTGCTGCTGATCAAAGCTCACCGAAGAATGATCGCTACTACATCCATAAAACTAAGCCGTTTTTTGTTGGTCAGCGTATTTTTTATGAGGTCACATTCCTCCCTACAATGGGCAAGAATAACAAAACTAGCAGAATCATTGCTTTTACTACGCATGAAATTCCGAGAAACTATGCTGTTAGGCTTTGGACAGTCGAGGACAGTATAAATATACTCGGCAAAACGATGCCAATATTTATCATTACGCAATGGGAGATTGCAATCCGACCAATCGAAATAGAGAATTTCTCAAAAATCTTTGACGAAAGGTTGCAGAGCTATGCAAGCAGTGCTGAAGTGCGTGGGTTAATGCAATTTTTAACGCGAGAAGGCTTTAACTTGGTGGAGCTACTCTGCTTTGAAGACACATATTATCAACAAACAAAGATTAGGATTCTTGCAGATTCCAAAGCAAGGGTAAGCCACTTTTTTGATTTGCTGGATAGATGTCGAGAAATAATTAGAAAGAACCTACCAGGATGTAACATACTGCGATACCTGCTTTATAATATGGATAACAGCATCATAGAGAACCAACTGGGGGATGCCAACTCTTTACTGTCAGGGCTTTGCCTTGATTATGGTTGCAAGCCTTTTGACGAGATGCCGTTTAATTCGTCACCAAAGAACCACAACCCACGACTTGGGGACTTATTTGAGTGCATTGATGCAAGTGGTCGAGTGCATGAGGTTTTAGCTCGATGTATCAGCAACAACACAGAGATAAATGGCCAGCTGTACACTGAAGCGGACGAGCTTGTAACGTTCGGAGATGTAGCATCCCTCATCAATACCTATAACAGTAAGCTGTACTATAAGCACACAGAACGCAAGATTAAAGAGCGAAATAAACACTACTATATTCGCGGATATGAAGATGATACTATATCGATTATCCAGAGGCTTATCGAGCTTTCTAGCTCGGGAGTCCAAAATTACGCAAACTCCATTAACACCTGGCTTTCGACAGCGACGCATGGTGTCGATTGCCCTGAAAAAGAAGCGATCTTGAGGGGTATGTTTTCTCAGTCATCAGTCGCTATGATATATGGCTCTGCTGGCACAGGAAAATCTACGCTGATAAACCATATATCAAATCTCTTCAAGGATCAAAGTAAGCTATATCTAGCCAACACGAATCCTGCCGTGGACAATATGAAACGCAGGGTTACGGTTCAGAATGATGATACCGATTTTATGACTATTGCCAAATTTACTAGCAGACGAGAAAAAAGGACATCATATGATATTGTTGTGATTGATGAATGTAGCACCGTCAGTAACCGCGATATGAGAGCCATCTTAGAGAAAGCCGATTTTAGCTTGCTTGTTTTAGTTGGCGACATTTATCAGATAGAAGCCATCCGATTTGGCAATTGGTTTGGTGCTGCGCGCGGGTTTCTGCCTACGGCTTCAGTGCATGAACTAAAATTTCCTCACAGAAGTCGCCAAAACAAAGAATTACAGATATTTTGGGATAGAGTCCGAGGCATGGATGACAAAGTGCTTGAACTCATTGTCCGACAGGGTTACTCGGTTACACTTGATGCTTCAATTTTCGAGCCCGCGGAACCCGACGAAATAATATTATGTCTTAATTACGATGGTCTATATGGGATAAATAACATCAATCGCTTTTTACAGGAAGCAAACCCAAACCCCGCAACTCTTTGGGGGCTTCTGCCTTATAAAGTTGGCGACCCCGTTCTATTCAATGATTCAGACAGATTCAGCCCGTTAATTTATAACAACGTTAAGGGTTGGATTGTGGGAATAAAAATAGTTGATAGACAGATACAGTTTGATGTTGAAGTGGACAAGCCTATCAATGGCTTAGAAGCACGATTCTATGATTTTGAGTTACTTCCTAGCTCAGTGTCAAACCGCTCTGTTATTCGCTTCCTTGTGGATGATCACCGAAATGTTGACGAAGACGGCGAAGTTCCGCTAACCGCAGTAGTTCCGTTTCAAGTTGCTTATGCGGTATCAATTCACAAAGCACAAGGGCTGGAATATAATTCAGTGAAAATAGTTGTTACTAATGAGATTGAAGATCGCATTACGCACAGCATCTTTTACACCGCGATCACCCGCACAAGAGAAAAATTGAAGATATACTGGACACCGGAAGTCGAGAAGAGGGTATTAGGTAACATCAAGCCGCGTAGCAACGATAGAGATATCGGGATATTGCGTGGGCACAGTCAATCGGGGCTTTCTATTAGAGCAAACACATAGGAAGACAGATTTTATAGGGCAAACACTCACATCACGCCCTAATAGCAACTCCCCTAGCTCTTAGTATCCTCCCTACTGTGGTATGGTGGCATCCACACTCCTTGGCTACATTCTCCATACTCAGACCGCTTTCATACCTGGTCACAATCTCATCTTTCTCAGTAGGTGTGAGTATTCTGTTTGGTTTGGTAAGTTTATCTACCATTCGCACATCTTCGCCGTACAGATTTAGCCTGTCGGGCTTTACAGGAATATGAACATCCTGTAAGATATGGGTAAGCAGCTTGCGATGAGATTTTAGCGCAGTCTTGACAAAATCTTTTGAGTATGGTGTTGATATGCGCATAAAATTTGCAAAAACCAGTACAATAAAAGTACTGGTTTTTTTGCATTTTGGCTTTGGAACCATTCCTTGTTACTGGGAATAAATATAATAAAAACAAGGAGCCACAAAATGAGCAGCTTTGTTATCCCAATTGACGAGTTAAAGAAAAAAGCAGACCCAGAATACAGCGAGATGAATGACATTTCGGCAGCAACGATATATGCCATTGCCGACCCATCTATTAAAGCGTTAATTCCGCCGCCGCTGGAACTTGCAGACCCGGCGTTGCTTATTATTTATGTCTCAAATATCAATAAACCAACTTTTACCCAACCATATATGGAAGGTGGCATTGGTGTTTTAACAACACTTACAGATAATTTTGGTATCACACACACGGGGCTTTATTATTTTAATTTGCAGCTGTGTGGTGTAGGGTCGCAAAACGCGACATTTATGGGCAGGGAAGAAGCAGGATTACCCAAAAAATTTGCGCATTCCATTGGCCTTAAACGCGTATACGATAAAGTGTTTTTTTATGTTGAACGAAATGGCGTAAGGCTACTTGATGCGCAGCTTAAAATTGGCCGCTATAACGATCCCAATTTTTCTAATGGATTAGAAAACCTTGACCCCCAAAAAGGTCTGATGCAAGAAGGTGCAGTTTTAACCCACAGGTACAACATCGATAATGCAAATGGTTTACATAATATGCAAATTTTTTATTATAATAGCCCCACTTTTTACTATCATTACGAACCGGCGCACGCCAACGTTAAGCTCCAATCTTCTACATGCGACCCTTGGGGAGAAATTAAAATCGCTAAAATTTTAGGCGGTTCTTGGGCTAGAAATGATAATTCCGTTGTGGATGTCACAAATATTTATTCTTATCCTAACGCAGAAGCCTGGAATGTCATGCAATATCTTTACACCGGTCGCTTTGACCCACTTGTCGGAAGGCGGTAACAAAACGTGAATACAATAAAAGATGTTGGGTTTGCTTTTCAGCTAATGGAGCAAGAAGCAGCACACGAAATTTGCGATCAAGAAGTTTGTGACATGGTTGACAAAGTCATTTTTCAGACTTTAGGAACTACCGGTTTAAAAAAAATTATTAAAACCGGTAGTCGCGTTACAATCAAAGTCAATTTAGTTGGTGCGCACCTTGGCGCAAGGGGAGAAAAAGGGCGCGCTATTATTACCGACCCCAGAATAGTGAGGTATGTCGCAGAAAAAATCCGTAAAATTATTGGTCCCAAAGGTGTTTTAAAAATTATCGGGACTACGCACTATTATCACAAAAACCCTTCGTTGAAAGAGGAAGAAACCAGTTTTTATTGGGCAAAGCTGGGGCGTAGCGGCAATAACGCAATAAACCCTTGTATCGATATTTGCTACGATGCAGATGCAGACGGAATCCTTGACGGCGGTTCGAACGCCCAACTCGTGAATCTTGACTCGCTGGGTGAACACGAACGATTTTGCCAAACGGTCACACTCTACGATGGTACGCAAGTTGATGTTGCCTTTCCCAAATTCCTTCGCACACGCGAAGAAGCATGGCGCGCCGGGGAACCCAATGAATACACAGATGTCTTTATAGGCCTGCCAACATTTAAAACGCATGGCCTTATGGGCATGACAGGTGGTTTAAAGCTGCATTATGGTATAAGAAGTATGTATGGTGCATTTTCTGATGCAGGGCGTTTTGGCCACAACGGTATTTACTTTGATGCACAAGGCAATATGCACGGACGCCACAATCTAACCGATTATCTTTGCGCCCAGCACTTAGTTAGAAGCTATGATTATACGATAATGGACGCCTTAACACTAAACCTACAAGGGCCTGCATTACCAATGGGACTCATCACAGATATCGCCGATACCGACCAAAAGGCAGATTTTATTCTTACGCACTGCGTAATGGCTTCGCTTGACCCAGTGGCATTGGATGTTGCAGCCACAAATCTTATGGGCTTTAATGTAGAAAGCATTCCCCTCTTGGAAGAAGCGAACAGAAATGGCATTGGCGAAAACAACCCCGCCTACATTCGTATTCATAGAGATAGAGCATTCAGCCGGGTTAGGCGACACCTTTGGAACCAGTTTAATCCCGAAAAATATCCACCGCCACCCAGAGTTGGTGCGCAACAATTAATAAAATCTCAAATCGAACCCGATTTTAATATCTTCCTTTACCCGCCAGAAAAAATTGGAGTACATAGGTATTTGTTTAAATATAAAGTCCTGCCCGTCTTGGAACCCGACCGGGCAAGTTTAGACCCGGGCATCAAAATTACACGCGTAGAAATTTATGCGCACAAAAAATTACTGGCTCAAAAAACTATTGGAGATTTAACAAGCGGCGAGCTAGCCATTGATTTAAACAACGAAGAATTTAACCGCTTACGGCATACAGCACTTGCTTGCCAAGGTTATGCCTGGGATCAATTTTTTAATTGCCGTGCAGGCAACGAAAGTTTTATTTATACCTCGTAGTATTTCAAAACAGGCTTGTAACGCCTGTTTTTTTTGTGAGAATTATTAAAAAATATTCCTGGCTGTTCCACTTCCAGATACTTTACATATATTGCAATAGACAAGTTTAAGAAAGGAAAATATTTATGGCATTTGATATCAATATTGGAACAGCCCTTACCCACGAACACGAATGTCCACCACCGCAGCCTCCTCCTCCGCGACCTATTCCATTGCGTGATCAATCGATAATTACCAACAAAGTTTACGATAGCTGCCGCAGACAAGACTGCCTCGAGCTTATAGCCCATGCGGCGGAGCCGATAATCATAGGCGACAAGCATATTGCAATAGGAGAAGTTATACCCGTTCCACATGGTGCAGGTTCTGTTGTGGCAAATAATTTGACGATAAAAAAAATAACTGTCATTAGCAAAGAACCATCCCCATTTAAGCGTGGGTTTTGGGATACAGCGGTCAGATTCGTATTTGAATATGAGCTTACTTTCCGCAAATGTGATAAGGACATTCTATTATGTGTGAAAGCAAATTCAATCCACCACAAAAAGTTTTGCCTATTTGGCTCTGCCGCTTCAGATTTTGTTGCAGCTACAGACCTATTTAATAGGAACACGTTCGATAATGGAACCCCGAATATATGGGTTGATGCAAAAGCCGTTGCGCTAAAGACCGAATTTAGATGCAACCACCGTGACCGCAAACCGGTGGATGTTTGTGCTACCATTGGGCTGTTTTGCATATTAAAGCTTTCCAGAATTGTATGCTTAAATGTGAGTTCTAAAGGTTTCTGCGTACCCCGCGAATGTGATTTTAACCCAACAGACCCCTGCGCATTCTTCCACAGTTTAGACTTTCCGATGGATACTTTTGCGCCGCTATCGCGAAGCGATATGATAGCGAAGCGATATGATAGCGAAATAGCACCATCTTTTCTTGCCCCGCATATGCTAATGTAGGGCAAGAAAAGATAATTTTACAACAAAGGAGCTTCATAACATGGATAAACGATATGCAAGTTCCAGCGGCAGTTCAGAAAAATGTCACCAATGCAGCAAACTGCTGTGCTGTTGCTGTTGTCCACCACACCCCGGGCCACCCGGCCCCCCTGGACCACAAGGCCCTCCCGGGCCGCAAGGACCATCAGGGTTAATAGAATTAAGACTCACAACCGTAAATGAATATCTGGACTTACCAGATGAAGAAAAGCGCGCCCCCGGCATTCTATGGGTAATTTATCCAGACGACTCCTTTGCAGTCGCATAAAATAATAGGAGTGATTTTTTATGGCCAACGCACTATCGTACGAGTATTTAAAATCAATTCAAGGCGCACCAAATGGCATCCCAACACTTGACGGAGACGGCAATATTCCAGAGTCGCAATTGCCACCGTCGGTAGTTAGCCCATTTAAAGGCGAATTTGCAGACGAAACAGCGCTAACAGATGAATATCCTACAGCAAGCTTGGCCGATTATGCTTTTGTAGACGACACATCGAGCTTTTGGTATTGGAACCCAGGCTTAACAACACCTGCATGGGCAAACCAAGAAATACAAGAAGCTGATTACATTCTCTTGTCTGACCTCGCAAAAAGCATGATACCTTACCTGGTTGTACCAACTGTGGTTACACCATAAAGAATCGGTTATAAAACAAGTGTTGCGGAGTCCTAAAATGTAAACCCACCAATAAAACTGCGCCCGGCTCTAATGTGACACCCCTAGAAATAAGGGCGGGTACATTAGAGTAGGGCGCATTAAATATATAATTTATCACTTAATCAGTCGTTTTAATTCTTCATAGAAATTCTCTCGTGTTCCTGCAAGAATAACAACAATTAATTTACCATCGTCCTCATAAATACGATAAGCAAGTTCATAATTTACTCCAACGTGCCTCACGTCATACCCCAAAATACCGCGCAAGTCACCAGTCTTTTGGGTTCCAATATAGGGATTTTTTTTCAGCTTGTCTATTGCAGCTTTAAACGTCACGAGCAACTGCTTGTCTTTGATCTTTTTTAAATATTTTTCGGCGGCTCTGGAATAACGAATTTCATACACTAACTATTCCTCCCCAAAGATGTCTTTTGTAGCAGCACTTTCTCGCTTACCATCAGCTATTTCATCTGCTTCATCAATCAAAAATCCTATCGCTTTTTTAATGTTGTTACGTTGTTCGGCAAATTTAGTAAGCAGTTCATCACCACTCAAACCTTGAGAAACCAAATCCTTTAATATCTCCATAGTAAAACCATCATCCGAATTTGATAATGGACGTATAATGATGGAGTCCTCCGTAAGAAGACATTCCACTTCTTTTCTGAAACTAAGTCTTTCATAAAATTTTAATGGAATTGTGACCTGTCGTTTACCTGTTACATTAATTATTTTCCGCTCCACAGCAACACTTCCCATATCATACATAGTTTTCTCACCCTTCTTAGTATATTCAGATATATGAACAACTATTCCTACTATCCTTGAATTCATCATATCAAGGATAGTAGGAATAGTCAATGTTTTTATCTTTTAGAGATGCTATGTTTTAGTAATTTGAGGTAAAACATCTTAATTAACACCATAAAATACCATCTGGAAAAGAGTTGCTTTTTTACATGAGCTATATGTATTATATTATTAAATCCCGTGTTTAAAAATAAAGCATTTGCTCTTGAAAGATTCTTGACTGTGTTCATTAAAGGAGGAAAAATAAATGTTTAATTTTACGTTTTTGCCGTTTATGCTTAGCAATATGATTATACCGCTTGGTGGTACTGTGGGTTGCGGTCATTGGCCTGAAGACCCTATTGATTCATGAGTATATGCCCCACTGTTAAAATAGTTTTCTTACATTGGAAGGGAGGCTCTTTATGAGCAGCCAAGATACAAAACAAACGCTAATTGATGATTTCAAAATGTTCAAGAGTTTACATGATGTTGCAAAGTTAGATAAGTTTATCCAGCGCATTAACGCATATATACACAAAAAACCGGACGAAGAGCTTGGTTACATGGCTCTTGCTCTGCATGCTACTAAGGAGGAAGTAGTTTCTTCTGATTTTTTGAAGTGCAAAGATGTAGCCGCCCCGATATTTGCCTGGTTGAAAGCCAAACAAATTTGGTCGTACCTCGATTGCCTTATACTCCATATAGTGTTTTGCCATGCCGAAACCTACAAACTTGCCAATACGCTTGCCGAAAAAGCCGTCGAAATATTGCAATCTACATATTCCCACGAAAATAAGTGCAAAGCTGTAATTTATTCAATTTATGGAAATATGACCTACCGCCTTCTACGCGCAAAATATTACGACCTTAAGGAAAATGCTACAACAGCAATGCAAGAAGAAGTTGGGAAATTATTCAGGCACTATATGCAATTAGTGAGTACTGCTGCAAGAAAAAGCAACTTCCAAGCATATCTCATCGTCCTAGAAATCCGCGAGGGTTTATTCCACGATGACAGTGAAGGCATAATCTATGGTCTACAAGCACTCAAGAAACTTGGTAGTAGGGAATGGTATAAAACAACATGCGATGAAATCATGGAATATATCTCCATGTTAAGCGAAGTGCCATCATCGTTACAAAATTTGTATACAGGCCGCAATATACGGCATTACAGGAAGCTGCGGGGATTAACTGCGCCGCAGCTTGCAGAAGCTGTAGACACAAACACAGGTGTTATTTACGATTGCGAAGCAGGTAGGCGTGGTATGAGCCGTGCAAGACTACGCAACATAGCAAAAGTCTTAAAAGTAGATATAGCGACGCTGGACGGCTTTGAAGGAGATAATCATATACAACAGCCGCCTAACCCAATAATGGAAGAATTACTAGCCGTAATGGAAAAATTAGACGACGAGAATCAAAAGCATATCCTAACTTTTGCCGAGTTGCACAAAAAATATATAAAGCGCGTTAGGCGTTAAAAATTGAGGTGTAACTAGACTTTCCCCGCAAATTATCGTATATTTTATTAAGCAGCTTGGGGCTGGCACCCATGATAAAAAACGGCAGAAAAGCTGCGCGAAGGAGTGTGTATATAAATAAAAATTACAGTTTATGACATGCGGGAACAATTAGTGGGCAATACCTACCCACGCCGTGCAAAACAGCTTGTGCACAACGGGCGTGCAGTATGGCTGGAAGAAAACAGCACAATAAAGCTGCTGGACGACGAACCCGAAACTGCCCCGCCTCCCGCATCAAAGGAGCGTATTTTAATGGAAGAAACAACAGTGTTTTTGAACAATGGCGCAACACCAATTGACCTGGCTGGTGACGACTTGCTTATGTACCAGGCAAAGCAAAATGTAAAAGACAAGAAAAACCTAAAAATTCACGTTATTTTATTTCTTGTCGTGTTTCCATTTATTGCGGGACTTAATTTTACATCAACAACTTCCCATGGCATACTACACAACGAAGCCCGCAACCTACAAGCACGCGCATACCATGCCGAAAACCAAACAAATGTGTTGCAAGAGCAAATACCCGAAGCAGCAGCACATAACATCTTTACTTTAATTGACGCGGCACACTCGGCAAGCAACGAAATGCATCACGTTGCATCTACACAAGGCCCATCAAACGCATGGTATGTGGTGTTTGGGGCATATTTAGCCTGGGGCGCATGGATAGCTTATCGTATTGTAAAAATAATCGTGCCAAACCTGTCGCGGAAGACAGGCCGCAAACTCGACCCGGTTGTGCTTGAATACAACCGTCTCAAAAGTATGACAGTGCAAGATTTACGGTAAAACCACACCCATCGCGTAAAAGCGGTGGGTGTTTTTTACCGCGCCACCACGCCCCATATGCATCTTGCGCTCTCGTACCCATGCCTAAATATCAAATCGTAATCTTCCGGCGTTGGCGAATTTAGCGTAGTTGGGTAATGGCTTACTTTGTTGGCTTCTTCTTCCGAAAGCCCATGTATAATTGCAGTTTGTGGCAGCCCTAAGATGTGCGCAATATGCTCTGCGGTGTATCCAATTTTCAAATACATACCTTTACCCTTGCCTATTACGCCGGAAACCACCTGCCGGGTGCGCAGCACGTCCACCTGGTTCATTGTAATATCCAACAGGCGGCGCAGGTTTGCGGCATGGCTACGGCGCGGCTGATGCTCTATGCCCGCAGACGCATTGGACACAATAAGGAAATCTATTTCCTTATCCAGCCCACGCCCTGTCTTATATAGCGCGTCCAACCCAAGGTTATCGTATACACCGCCGTCCCAAAGGGTATAGTGGTCGTCTACATTGGGTTGCGGGTGTTTGCCAAATTTATCTTTACTCCAATGCAAACCTTGCGTTTGCAATATGTAAGGACCGATGAGAACCGGGAACGCGGCAGATGCAGCAACCATATGCGATATAGGAATTTGCGGGTATTGTACATATCCTATCTTTTGGTCGCCCATATAGTCGCGGCGGAAGCGGAAGTTGCCGCCGGTTTCAAATGTTGTGCAGTTTATCTCCCAAAATGGGTGCTTGGGGATATCCTGTAAGTTGCCGTGTATGCCCCATTTTTCTTCCAGCATTTTCGCCAAAAGCCCTACCCTGTTGCGCCAAAACCATGGGGAAAACGGTAACCGCCTTAATGCAGCCGCCTGGATATTGTGCGTTGTAATAAGTTGGCGCATCTTTGGTTGAACATGGTGCATAAACTCGTGCGCGCTTGGCCACTTATTACCACTTGCGGCAAAAACCAGCCCAATAACAAGGCTTGCGCCGGAAACAGAAGATATACTTGTAATGCGCTGGAAGAGCTTTGCCTCGGCAAGATATTGCAGCACCCCCAGGTGGTAAACCGCTGCCCTTATCCCCCCACCAGAGAGGGCGACCCCAATGCGCTTTGGTTTTAGATTCATACAATGCCCCTACGTTTAAGCCTACAATTTTGCGGCTATACTTCCTTTATATTATTCCGAGGAGGGCAATATGTTGAACAAAATTGCTAGCAAAATAATTAAAGAAGGTAAAATTTTGGCAGTCGCATTTGTGGTGGGGGTATTGTTTGCAACTGGAATGGCGGCGTTTAGTTATGTGTATTCCCATGCGGTGCAACGTGACATTGCAGAAAATGTGATACGCTTTCATGTGCGCGCCAATAGCGACAGCCCGGCAGATCAATATGTAAAAGACCAAGTACGTACAGAAGTGCTTGCCGAGTTTGAAGAATTTTTGGCAAGCAGCACCAGCATAGAAGAAACCCGTGCCGTGCTAACCGCAAAACTTTGTAGCATCCAAGCACATGCAGAGCAGGTTGTACGTGCCGCCGGTTTCGACTGCCATGTGGCTGTACAAATGGCGACGGTATTTTTCCCAACGCAGTTTTATGGCGATATCGCATTCCCACCAGGCGAATACGAGGCCGTTAAAATAATCATTGGCGAAGGTGTGGGCAGCAATTGGTGGTGTCTTATGTTTCCCCCGTTGTGTTATGTAGACATGACCGCTACCGACAACAGCCGTGAACTGCTTGCCAGCAACGTCACGGAAGAAGGCTTTCGCCTTTTAACCCACCAAGAAGAAAGCAGAAGCGTTACTGTGCGTTTTAGAGTGGTGGAGTGGTGGCAAAACCGTAACCAGCCGGTGGCGCAACGGGATGATATTGCGCGGGGTTAGGTTGTTATAGCTGCCGACAGTACCCCCGTGTGCCTGTGACATTTTCCTAGGACAAAGTCTTAGACATTTTCCTAGTGAAATGCAAATGAACCTAATGTATACTATGTGCAAGTCAAGAGGCACCACCCATGCAACCCTATCTGCCACCGGCACTAACGACAAACG
>Ga0123352_10000043_pt1 | contig 123313 bp, 96 predicted proteins | sample TergutLab28metaG_FD_89700 | JGI IMG/M metagenome (GOLD analysis project Ga0123352, IMG submission 89700) | Labiotermes labralis P1 segment gut microbial communities from Petit-Saut dam, French Guiana - Lab288 P1 | ecosystem: Host-associated > Arthropoda: Insects > Digestive system > Gut ...
CCTCTGTTACAATATCTAATACAGATGATTTAACTCTTACAAATATCAATACAGGAACAGTCTCTCTATCAATGCCGTCGTCAATGGGGTTAGTAGAAATTGACTGGGGAACTAGTTTAGCTTTACCAGGCTTTTCAGCAACAAGCCTTAATGTAACAACAACAGCCGGAAATATAAGCCAGCAGGGTGGAACAACAATAAGTGTAGACCCTGGAACTCTTACTTTTACCTCCGCAGGTGATATTACCCAGCCAACAGGTGCTACAATATTTACTTCACCTGCGGGCACCTCAAGTTTTTCAGCAGCAGGGGAGATAATTCTGGTTGGGACAAATAATAGCTTTAGAAATGCAGTTACAATAGCTGGAATAGGACCAAATAGAGACTTAAGAATAAGAAATGACTATACGCTACCCCCTCCGGGATCAATAGCGCTTGATTTACCTACGATGCTAGCCCCGACAGCTATGGGAGCAGTGGTAATTGATTGGGGAACAGGGCTGGTTTTGTCCGGGTTAAATGCAGCAAGCCTTAGTGTAACAACAAGAAATGATGGGAATCTAACCCAGCTGGGTGGAACAACAATAAATGTAACAACGGGAGATCTTGCTTTTACCTCTGATGGGGATATAATCCAGCAGGCTAACGCAACAATAAATGTAACATCTGGAGATCTTGTTTTTGACTCTGCAGGTAATATTACCCAGCCAGCAACTTCTAGAATAACTGCTGTGAGTGCCTCAAGTTTTACAGCAGTAGGGAACATAGCCCTTGCGGGACTAGAAAACAGCTTTGGTGGAGTTGTAAGTGTAGAAGGGGAAGAAGTAACAGTTGTTGCAACTGGGCATATAACGTTTGGCGACAGCACTGCAGAAATCCTTAGTGTAACAACAGGAAATAATGGAAATATAATCCAGCAAGATCTAACAACAATAAATGTAACATCTGGAACTCTTACTTTTAACTCCGCAGGGAATATTACACAGCCAATAGGTTCTGAAATAATTGCTGCGAACACCTCAAGTTTTACAGCAGCAGGAGAGATAACCCTTGACGGGGCAGCTAATGAGTTTAGGGACACAGTTACAATAGCTGGAATAGGGCTAAATAGAAACTTAAGAATAACAAATGACTATACGCTACCCCCTCCGGGATCAATAGCGCTTGATTTACCTACGATGCTAGCCCCGACAGCTATGGGAGCAGTGGTAATTGATTGGGGAACAGGGCTGGATTTATCCGGGTTAAGAGCAGCAAGCCTTAGTGTAACAACAAGAAATAATGGAAATATAACCCAGAATGCTGGAACAACAATAAGTGTAACATCAGGAGCTCTTATTCTTAACTCCGCAGGAGCTATTACACAGCCAGCAAATTCTGCAATATCAACTTCACTTACGAGTACCTCAAGTTTTACAGCAGTAGGGGACATAAACCTTATTGGAGAAGATAACAGCTTTGGTGGAGTTGTAAGTGCAGTAGGTGCAGCAGTAACAGTTGTTGCAGATGGGCATATAACGGTTGGCAACAGCACTGCAACAAGCCTTAGTGTAAGAACAAGAAATAATGGGAATATAAGTCAGGCTGGCGGAACAACAATAAATGTAACACCTGGAACTCTTACTTTTGATTCCGCAGGCAATATTACCCAGCAGGCTAACGCAACAATAAATGTAACAACAGGAACTCTTACTTTTGATTCCGTAGGCAGTATTACCCAGCAGGCTAACGCAACAATAAATGTAACAACAGGAACTCTTGCTTTTACCTCCGCAGCAGGTAATATTACACAGCCAGCAGGCCCTTTACCAACAGGTGCTGTAATAAGTGTTGGGGGTATCTCAAGTTTTTCAGCACCAGCAGGGGATATAATTTTGCTTGGGGCAGGTAATAGTTTTGAAGATGCAGTTACAATAGATGATATAGGACCAAATAGAGACTTAAGAATAATAAATGCCTTTGGGCCATCACCCCCGGGATTGATAGCGCTTACTTTGCCTTCAACAACTTTTGGAGCAGTGGTAATTGATTGGGGGACAGGGCTGGTTTTATCCGGGTTAAATGCAGCAAGCCTTAGTGTAACAACAAGAAATAATGGGAATCTAACCCAGCAAGGTGTAACAGCAATAAATGTAACATCTGGAGCGCTTATCTTTAACTCCGCAGGTGATATTACACAGCCAGCAACTTCTACAATATTAACTTCACCTACGAGTACCTCAAGTTTTTCAGCAGCAGGGGAGATAATTCTGGTTGGGACAAATAATAACTTTAGAAATACAGTTGCAATAGCTGGAATAGGATCAAATAGAGACTTAAGAATAAGAAATATCTTTGCGCCACCACCTCCGGGATCAATAGCGCTTAATTTGCTTCCCGAAGGGACCGTGACACATGGAGCAGTGGAAATTTACTGGGGAGCAGGCTTAGCATTAACCACCTTTAGAGCAGCAAGCCTTGATGTAACAGCCAGAGGGAATATAACCCAAAGTGGTTTGCTTCATATTAATGGATCAACTACTTTGCGAACAGGTTCAGGTTTAAGTTCAAGAATAGAACTGGGAAGTTTTGCAAACATATTTGGAACTGCAACTACAGACACAATAACAATAAATTCTTATCCCACTCCCGGAGGCAACCTGGAAGATGTTCATTTATGGAATGCTGCTCCAAATGCTGCTATGCCAGTATTTGCCGCGGATTTAACAATAACCCATAATTTAACTTTGAGATGGACAAACTCTGTGATAACTTTGGGACCTTTTACTGTACTTGAAAATCTAGTGCTTGAGGCATTTGGAACAATAACCCAGACAGGTAACTTTGTAGTAGGAGACAGAACCACTCTTAGGGCAGGTGCAGCAGTAAACCAAGGTACGCATCGCATAGAGAGTAATGAGCTTCTGCTTCTTGGAGCAGGACCTTATAATCTTACAGGTCCCAACGATATAGGGACACTTGCCGCTTTTACAGGGGGAACTGCTCCTCCTGCTCCAGGAGCTATTTCATTCATAAATAATGGCCCTTTTACGGTAGGGCTTCTTCCGGCAATTCCATTGCATCCTCTTTTAGGGGCAGGGGATGGAATTGTAACAACAGGCGGAAATATTTCTCTGACTAATACAGGAAGTGGTGTCATTACTATTGAGCGAAATATAGCTTCTTCGGGCGGAGCCATAACATTTAATAATAATGTTGAAATAAATAATCAAACTTTACTATCAGAGTTGCTTATTGCAACAACAGGAACAACTGTTAACGGAGCAATAATCTTTAATGAATCTGTGACAGGGGCATCATCTCTTCGCTTGACAGCAGGTATGACAGGTGCCACGGGAAATATCGAATTTAGAGGCCCTGTAGGCACTGCGACGAATAGATTTGGAGCTATAATAATAGATGCTAATGCTGTAACTTTTGATGAACCTGTATTTGCCGGAAGCGCTAATATAACCAATCGGGGACTGCTTTCAATAAATCCCGGAGCAAATTTTGACCTTACTGGGCCATTTACTCAAAGAGGGGGAGGTGCTGTAAGCCTTGGCGCAAATATAAGAGCTGGAACTCATTTTACAGGACCTGCTCCTGGCACAAATACTTCAATATTTTTTAATGGAGCAGTATCCTTGACAACACCTTTGGATGCAGTTCCTGTAAGATTAACAACAAATGGAGCTTCTGCAGCAAATGGAATTACATTTAACAATACAGTAAATGGCATGCGAGACCTTATTTTGGAAGCAGGAGCAGGTAATGTAGTATTTAATCAGCCTGTAGGTGGAGGAACACCGCTTAGAGATATAACAATAGGAGATCCTGTGCCGCCTGCTTCTGGCGCTGGAAACGTTACATTTTCTGCAGGAGCAGGCGTATTTGCCAGACATGTTAATATTATCAACTCTGGAAACCTTGCAATAAATAGCGGGGCAAATTTTAATCTTACTGGCGACTTTGTGCAACGGGCGCCAGGAGCAACTGTAAGCCTTGGCGCAAATATAGAAACAGCAAGTCCTTTTGAAATACGTTTTTATGGAGCAGTAACCTTACTACTGCCTGCGACACCTCCTATAACATTAACAACAGGTTCTGGTGCAGGTAATATTGTTTTTCTCAATACAGTAAATGGCACACAAGACCTTACTTTAATAGCAGGCACAGGTGATGTAACGTTCAGTGGCGCTGTAGGTGCAGCGCCAGGCGGAGCTCCGCTTAGAAATATAGAAATAACTGCTAGAGATGTCATATTTGCTCCAAATGCATCTGTAGTAACTGGACCTGCAGCTGGAGCTGGACGTGTTGTTATAGACAATAGTAGATTTCTTACAATAAACTCTGGGGCAAATTTTAATCTTACTGGCCCATTTACTCAAATAGGGGGAGGCGATGTAAACCTTGGCGCAAATATAACAACATCAAATAATTCTGAAATACTTTTTAACGGAGCAGTATCCTTAACACTGCCCGCGACACCTCCTATAACATTAACAACAGGCGCTGGTGCAGGTAATATTACATTTAACAATACAGTAAATGGCACACAAGACCTCACTTTGGAAGCAGGCGCAGGTGATGTATGGTTTGATAATACTGTAGGCGCTACGACTCCGCTTAGAGATATAGAAATAGCTGCTGGAGCTGTTACATTTGCTCCAAATGCATCTGTAGTAACTGGACCTGTAGCTGGAACTGGACGTGTTACTATAAACAATGCCGAGTTGCTTACAATAAGCTCTGGAGCAAACTTTAATCTTTCTGGTAACTTTGTGCAAACTGGCGCTGGCGAAGTTCTTTCTGCAGCAAGCTTGGTAACAACAGGGACTATTACTTTTGATTCTGTAGTACATTTTGCAGGTGACCCTGCTCCTGCTGGTGGCACTATTATAGAAATATCAGCAAACACCGCGCCCCATGTTCTTCTTCATAGGGATGTTTACATATATCTTCCACCTTCAGTAATAATCGAATTTGGTAACCGTTTTGAATGTGAGAATTTTATACTGCTTAGCGGTACTGCTCGTTTGCGCAATAATATTACTCTTGCAACAAGACAGGATTTTGTAGCTCTTGGTACTGGATATAGTATTGATGATAACTTGCCAGGCGGTTCGGGTGTTGCAGGTCTTTTTGCATATCATCAGCCTCCTCATCCTCATCCTTTTGCAAGACCTACATTAATACAAACACCCGCAGGTATTCTTACTAAACCGATTCCAATAGGAACAGGAGTTGTTGTTAGTCCAAGTAATTATGCTGGTAGATTTGATAGTATTGGCACTGGCGCGAGAATTCTTGTTGGTCAGAATTTTTATGTAAATGGTTCTGATATGCTTGGGCCCACAGGCGTATGGATGCTTGATATTCCAGATAATAATTATTCTGCAGATGCATTTGCAGAAGCATATAATATGACTGTTTCTAACTCCCGTGTTGAATCTCGCGGAAATGCAACAGCAACAGCATGGGTTGCTGCTGCCGAGAATGTTGCATTTCCAGGCACTGATCCAAATCCAGCAGGTGGTACTTCTGGCTGGGCTTACAGACGATCCACCATAATGCCTGGAAATGTTGATCGTAGAGGAACAGATTGGGAGCGTAGAACCCTAGGGGTTGACCTTAATCATCCAGAGGGTTTTCTAATCGAGGAAAGTAGGTTGACAGGAACTGTTACGATTTTTGATAATGTCATAAGAGTACAGATAACCACTTATCCGCCTGCTGCAGATCCCGTACTCACCGCGCACATCCCAAATCTCAAATTCGAAAACACAAATAACGAGATACAAAGAGCTATTGGCACAGTTGCAGTTCCAGGTGCATTAAGAATAAATAACAATACTGCAAATGTAGTAGCATTTGTTGACAGAGACCTCACAATCCCTACGAGTGATTATCCGTATGATCTTGCGGTATTTTATCTAATGGCCAGAGATACTACATGGACTACAGATGCAACAGGCAGTGTTCTTGGACACGCTAACAGCACAGATATGTCTGGGAATCCACGAAATGTTTTACCCAATATTTTCGCGCCTAAAGCAGCAGTCAGACCAGACCCGGCCCCCGATATTTTCTTTTCTTTGCTTGACAATAGAAAAAACAGGATCACTATAAACAATACAGCCCCAGCCAGCGCCCCAGTCGTCACATTTACAGCTGTAGAAGATTTTTGCAGACCTGTTGTTGTGCGCATAGAAACAGGGCGCGATCCTAACACAGGAGGCACCTATAACTGGCACAACTTTTTCGAAATAACATATTCAGAACCTGTACGTTTTGGGGGAACTGAAACTACAATGGGAAGTATAGATATGGGTCTTGCTGCTTTCCCAGGCCACAATCCGGACCCGGCACTTATTCCTACTGGTGCTGCTTATACTACAACAGATGGTGGCTTAAGGGCAACCAGAGAATTTAATCCTTCAGCCGGCCAATTCGGAGGACATCTTTTTGAGTCTGATCCTTCTGGCAATCTCGCGCCTAATTCTGGGGTCGTAAGGATGTCTGGTTTTTTTGAATATGGAGACCCTGTTCATAATCCAGCAAGATTTAGATCTGGTTCGCAACATATAGATGGAAGGCTTCTAACTACAGATGGAACGCCTTCATCTGTAGTCATCCCCGGAATACTGAATAATAATGTACCATCAAATGTATTATTCAGGCACGCAGATAAAGGTAATGTGCATGGAATTAGAATATATGTTGTGGGGTTTAGTCCTGGTACTCTGAGGACTATACCTACCAATAACATTCATAATCAGGGTGACGATACTCTCCCAGTAAGATGGTGGCCTGGCTATATGTTTGATCATGAGGAGCCACTACCAGCACCGCCACCAGCACCACCGCCACCACCAATACCACCAACAGCGCCACCAGAGGGGAGAGTAGCAAGAATTCTCCCTACTACGTATATACGGGATAACAGTGGTGGAGCACTAGTGACGCCTAGACCGGGAAATGTTTTAAATGAATTGCCATACCGACGCTATTTTATTGGTACTAATCCTATTCCGGAGCAAAGTCGAATACAAACAACAATTACTCCTTTAGGGCCGTCATCACCTTTTCCTCCTCCTCCTACTCCTACTACTCCGCTTAGAGCACACTGGGTACAACCAGAAATCGCTTATTTCGAGAAGCCAGATGTAAGAGAGGTCGTGAGAATTGACACTAATAATAATGGGCTTACAGACAGACTTGAATTTCATATACATATACCACCAACTCCAGTTGCAGTATGGGATATTACGAATCACCCGGAAGATGGTTATTCTGGCGGACCTGTTGGGCTTAGCACATTTGATCGTGGTAAAGGTGTAAGGGATTCATCTATTACCGCAGAAACTTTTAGGGCTTTTAGAATAGGTCATAATGATGACGAATACTACAACTACGAGTTATACAGAAACAACCCTTTCTTTTGCACAAGAGTAAGAAATCCTATGTTTAATCCAATGATTCCGCAAGGGATCAGGTTTGCTGATGATACCTATTTTTCAATTTCTTTTGATGACATAGAGGCTCCAGTATGGTACTTGACTTTTGCTGCTCCTCATATTTTTACATATAGAGAAGAAGGTGGAATCACAGACCTTGCAGGCAATCTTTTGCGCGGTGCCCGGTTGCAGTTGACTATAGCGCCTATGCCGCCAACAATTCAATATACAATAGCTTCTGTTGATAGTCGCAGAGTATATGTAAAATTTGATGAATTTGTGTTCCGTACATATCCACTTAATAGAGATGACTTGCTTACTGCAGAGGATTTTGAAATAGTAAATGCAGATGGGACACCATATATTAACCACCTTACTGGCTTGCCTTTTAGAATCAGTGAGGTTTATTTTGACCCTCAGGATGTAAGACAGAGACCTCGGCCAGACGCAGATATTGGCAGAGACGAAAACGTAGCCGAAGGTATCTTTTTTATTCTTAATTATCCTCTTGAGCCAAATGACTTGCTTAATGCGAGGATAAGACCTGCCAGATTTTATGATAGCGACGGGATCGCAAGAAGCAGGGTGTCTAATCTGGCTAACCTGGAGATGAGCCTCGAAATAACATATCGCATAAGCAATTTTGCAATTGGGCTTGCAATACCAGTATGGGCAATGGATAGCTTTGATCCAGACGGACGTCATCCAGATCAAAGCACTGCTAATGTAATTATGCGTGATTTTACAGGAAAAGACAGGCTTCGTGCATCGGATATAACTCTTGAAGTTGTTCTTGATGAGAGATTGGAAAATAAAAGTGGTATTCCTGTTGCAATGTACTTTGACTCAGGTATTCCTGATGCTGTAAGAGTAATTCCACCCCCTTCTAACTTTTGGATTCCTTCACTTTTTCCTGGTTTTAACCGTTCTGCAAATAGTGGTGCGAGAATGCTTAGGCCTGTTTCTTTGCCATCAGAAAGGCATAGAAATTTTGTTATTCCTGCTTCTGACAGCGCAGTAAATGCTGGAAGAAATATAGAATTTATATTTACTGTTCTTGGGCTGTATGCTGGATATCTTACTAATCCTGAGGACCCAAGAAGCGTAACTCCATGGAAAATCCCTATCCATGGTATAAGAACGCAGCGTGGCGGAGTTACAATACTCAATAATGTTATAAATGTATCGCGTGGGGATAGGGCTGTATTAATGTATGATCTCCAGAGAACAGGTCATGTTACGGTAAATATTTTTAACCTTGCTGGCAATGTTGTAAAAACACTTGTAAAAGGGGTGCAGCCGCAGGGACGTTACATCTATACATGGGATGGGACAAATACAGGCGGAAGGCGTGTTGCGCGAGGAATCTATTTTATAAGAGTTGTTGGTCCTGACATAGATGAATTCAGAAAAGTAATGGTTGTCAGGGATTGATGCATTTGCCTGGTATAGCGGCTGGTGGCTGTCCGCCATTCCAGCTGCTAGCCATTTGTCACAACTGCTCCGGCCTGCTGTTGGAGCAGACTCCTGCCAGTATCTCAATACAGTTTGGGAAGTATAATAAGTTCTATTCAGAAATAAAATAAAGTTCGGGAAGAGCTATAAGAACGCTGCCGATGTCCCAGGTGTGGTGATGTGTTTTATCTGTAGGAGCTATCAAGAGTATTAAATGCTCGCCATCTCTTATATGAAAAAACTGTTCAATAGAAATCCTTGTCCAGCTTGTTGATGATAAATCTGATGCATCAGTTATTCTGTAAATTGGCGCGCGTCCACTGCTGCCAAGACCTAGTGAAACATTTGAAGACCGGAATCTATTTTTGTTAGAAGGATGAGGATTAACATCATTATTTGCTTCTGCTTTAAAATAAGCGGAAAACCTGTATCTTCCTGAATGGAGGTTTGGCCGCCCTGCTTCTGAAAAAGGGACAATAAGTCTAAGATTGTAATCAATATTGCTGCTTCTGATTATGCGAAAATCATCTATGTATCCTTCTGGATTGTTATGGTCATGTAAAATGGAAAAAGTGTTAGGGCCTGTTGCTGCAGTTACTTCAGCCATTACAGGCTGCACAGGATCTGGAAATCTTGTTTTTGTCCAGGGTAGTCCTCCTGCTGATTGTGGAACCGCTCTAATTTCATTATTAAACATAACTGGCATTACGCTAGTTGGGGCGTACTTATAAAAACTTAGGCGAATCATATAATTTATGCGCGGAATAAATGTATCTCTAACTGTTCCAAGATCAAATTCTATACGCCAATACAGGGGCTCTACATCTGTTATTGGCTGAAATTCGTACAATAAAAGTTGCCCGGTTGTACTGGTAAAGTGATCGGGGTCGGGGTCTTGGGGGAGTATCTTTGCTATTGCTGGGGTTGGTAGAGCTCTCCAGCCTAGAAGCGGGGCTTCAAGAGGGTCAAGAGCAGGTTCAAACCCGCCGTTCCGTACAAGATTAAAAATCTCAAGCCGTAAAGCATTTTCGCAGAGGTGGCATTGGTCAGGATCTGGCGGGCATACATCACAGCGGATCCCTGTTGGGTGCGCTGGGCCTCCACGCTCATTAGAATTAACCCCAATATAATAAAAATAGTCGCTGTCAACAATATTATATACTCTGGTATTATCAAAACTCCATCCAGCCAAATCCTCCGAAATAGAGCTAAATTTATTATGTAAAATAAAATTAACGCCCCTAAGATGCGAAATATCAGCAGACTCAGAAAGAGCGCAGGAAAAAAATCCTATTTTTAGAGAAATAGAGATTAATAATAAGACTTGTAAAATAATTAGCTTGTTTTTCATTTCAAACCTATATAATTATATTATTTATACCTAATAATGTCTATTTTTTTATCTGTATAGCTTGTTTGCATTATTGGCAGACTTTTATCTATTATAATATTATCGGAAAATATATGAAAAAACCTATGATTTCTGTAGTAATTCCTGTTTATAACCGTTCAGCTCTGTTGCAAGAGGCTGTAAAATCTGTAATAAGCCAGAATTTTGCTGATTTCGAGCTTATTATAATAGATGACCATTCGGAAGAAGATATAAAAAGAGTTGTTGAAGCTATCCCTTTGATCGGGAGCATCAGTCTAAAATATTTTAGGCTTCAAAAACATTCGGGGATGCCGGGTTTTGTGCGGAACTGCGGCTGCAAAATAGCAGAGGCCAGGTATATTGCGTTTCTTGATTCTGATGACTTGTGGTTGCCAGGCAAGCTTGAGAAGCAGATTGCTCTTGTTGGCTACAGCAAGGTTTCTATTTGTCACACAAGGGAAATATGGCAAAGGGGGGATAAGATTGTTTCCCAGGCTTCGCAGCGGCATAAACGGGAAGGGGATATTTTCGAGGATTCTCTTGTTAAATGTATAATAGGCCCTTCAACAGTAATTATGGAAAGAGAGTTGTTTGAAAAACATGGCGGTTTTAGGGAAGATATTGAAATAGCGGAAGATTATGAGTTTTGGCTTCGGATAACGGAAAGCGCTCTGGTTGGATATATCGATGAGCCGCTTGTTGTAAAAAGGGCAGGGGATTGGGAGCAGCTTTCTGAGAAATATGGGCAGATAGAGATATTCAGGATAAACGCGCTTAAACAGCTTGTTGAAAAATCTTTTTTTAAGCCCCACAATATGGAGCTTGCCAAAAAAGTTCTGGCTAAAAAATGCAGGATATATGCGATGGGCTGCAGAAAGCGGGGGAAAGAGGCCGAAGCTCTTTTTTATGAAGATATTGCGCTTGGTTTTGAATCAGCTTTACCAAAGTAGGTGTTAACTTTCACGCGGCCTTGCGCCTCCACGCCTTTGCGTGAGGTTATGCTGAGGCTTGAGGCGCTAAACTTCCTCCAAAGAAGCGAGGAATTTTACAGCATTAAAGCCGTTAATCGCAGTTGAAACAGGCGTATAATCCGGCTCTTTAAATGCGCGCACAGCATCTTTTACCATGTTTTCAAAATAAGCTGTTTTTTCAAACAAAGGCTTTTCAGCTACTGCAAGCGAATTAAACCCGGTATAGTATGGGCTTTTTCTGCTTTCCCACTCTTCATAAATACCATTGCCTATTTTGATCAGCCCTGATTCAAATGAAAGGTCAAGAGAAAAACCAAGATAATCCCTCCCTGCGCCACATTCAATATAAACCGGCACTTTCCCCACTTTTTCATTTTTTATATGTGCAGCAATAAGAGCAGTCCCGCTGCCTTTATCGCAACGCCCAATAATTCTATTTTTTTTGAGAATCCCTTCGGTAAGATACATTATTATATCTGCAAGGTGAGTCCCATCATGCCACATGACATCAATAATTTTTTTTGTTTTACCCATATAAAGAAAAGCAGAAATGGAAAGCAGCCGTCCGTATGTCCTTTCGTCGATCCTTTTTTTTGCCAATATATAATTATTTGAATAACGCCTTTCGTGATTCGTAATTATTTTGACAAGCCCTTTTTTATGGTACGCTGCAATTTTTTTTGCTTTGCTAAGTTTGTTTGCAAGAGGTTTTTCGCAAACAATAACTTTTACCCCCAGCATTATTGCTTTTTGCACCATTTCAAGATGGGTATTTGGATATGTTGCAATAAAAACAATATCTGGTTTTATTTCTTCTATCATTTTTTCCGGGTTTTCAAAAACAGGACAATCCCATTTCTCCGAAAAAAGTTTTCTTTTTTTGAGCTTTATATCGCATCCTGCTGATATAACCGTGTCTGGATTCTCTTTCACCGCACCTGCATGAGTGCATGGCTTTTCACGCAAAGGGTCATCCTCAAGAATGCTCGCGATTCTGCCAAGCCCTATAAAAACGCATTTGATTTTGTTTTCTAATTCCATGTTTGTTTCACACGCACCCTTTTCAGGCGCGGCTCCATAAATCTTTTGTTTCTTCTTTAAGAACAGCAAGCAACTCGCTGTCTTTTTTCGCATATTTAATTATAGCCTGAAGAAATCCCGACGGAATTCCTATATCAAGCCGCTCGCCTTCTATTGTCTGAAAAACAACCTTTTTTTTATCCATAAGTTTTTTAAGGGCATATATGTGAAAATATTCACCTTTGTTGCCAGCTTCAATATGTTTTTCCCACCCCTCTTTAAGATATTTAAAAATATCAGGAGTAAAAAGATACCGCCCTATTGATGCTTCTTTGCTTGGCTCTTTCCCTTTTGCGGGTTTCTCTACGATATCAGTTACATGAAGTCCATCTTGTGCCAGGGCAAGAACTCCATACCTTTCAAGCTGAGGGGGATTGTGGATGCTGGACATTACGCTGCACCCTGTTTCGTTATATTTTTTTACAAGTTGCTTTACAAGAGGCACTTCGCCAAAGTGGAGATCATCTGGATAAGCTACTATAAAAGGTTCATTGCCAATAAAAGCTTCTGCCTGCATTATGGCATGGCCTGTCCCAAGCATTTCTGTCTGGCGCTTAAAAAAAATATCTGCTTCTGGTGCCTTTATCGCATCAAGTTTTTTTAAATTGTTTTCTGATTTAAAAAGAGTTTCAAGTTCTGCTTCTTTATCAAAATAATCTTCCATTGCTTTCTTGCGGCGTGAAGTTATTATAAGTAATTCTTTAATCCCGGATTTTATAAACTCATCGATTATAAACTCTATTGCTGGTTTATTGATAAGAGGAAGCATTTCTTTTGGTATTGTTTTTGTGACAGGGAGGAATCTTGTCCCATATCCTGCTGCAATTATTACCCCTTTCATAACGCAATTATGATGATAGAAAGATTAAAAATCAAGAGCGATTATGCCGATTAATAGTATACACAATAAGCTCTTGTAAACGCTTACGTAGCATCCTGATGGCAGATAAGCTTATAAAAGCTGTTTACATTAGCAACAAATTTTATAGGAGATAAAATGAAGAAATTATATTTTTTGGCACTGACTCTTTTGCTGGTCAGTAGTGTAGCATGGGCGCAGACGAATCCGCCGACGGTTACTTATCCTGTGGGTTTTCCGAGTCCCATACCGGTTGTTTCTGGTCCTCAAGCACCTTTTCTTGGTGGAGTGTTTGATTTTTTCTCAGCAACAGATGCAACATCTGTGGAAAACCGCTATAGTCAGGGGATCTTTAGATCAACAGTAGATGATTATATTGATGTGCTTGAATTTGACCCTAATATTGGGACCTTCTTTTTTCTGGGCGGTTTCCCGGAAGGTGAATTAGGCTACGATGTTATTAACTTTGGCGCTGCGCACACTTTTAACTTTGGTTATCTTGGTATTTATTACCGCGGTCATCTTGTAAATGCCGAGGGCCATTCCGTAACTACTTTTGCCAGACCCGGAGATTTAAGTTTGGGGTTGGCTGGTAACCTGCCTGCTGGAGCTGCGGATTTTGTTGAAAAATCTTCTGAAAGAACTTGGGAAAACAGGCTTGCATTAATATATGGCACAGAGAATATTGGGGCTTTCCGTTTTGACACGATATTTTCTTCATATACCTATATTAGCTCAAGAGAAGGGGACAATTTAGCAGGTAATACTAATTTAAATCAAAGTATTAGGGGCGCTGGTATAGGACCGGAGCCTCGAAGGGCATTTGCTCTTACTTGGGGTGGTATGGAATTCGCAGGGCTAAATCCCTATATTACAGTTGGATACCAGCTTCCGCAGAGAATTAGATGGTCTCAAGATGTCAATCATACTTCTGATCCGGCAAATCCTAATGTCCGAACCAATGAGCATAAAGTATCTCAAGGTTCTATACTTGGTGTACAGGCTGGAGCTATACATGATGCTACAGGACTTTGGGGGGATTTAGTGTTTGCAAGAACGGGAGGCGTGACAGAAACATTAGATTGGCATGAGTTTGATGGCACTGCGCCAGTAGCCAGAACATGGGAACGCAGCACAGGCAATACAATAGCTGGTGGTCTTAGAGCTGGTTATTTGCAGACATTTGATGCAGGCAAAGTGTCATTTGGATTCCAGCCAACTATGCAAGTCGGCATAAGAAGGTTTAATAATTCCGAGACAAGAACTGACAGTAGGCCAGGTTTTAACAATGTGGATTATGATGGATGGTCTTCCAGAGACTTTGAATTTAGTGCGGAATTAGACGCTGGTCTTAAATTTCAGGCTAACTCTGTAATTGCTTTATATACAGGAACCAGCATACGGTTGTTTGAATATTTTAGCCGGAAACATACAGGAGGCAGTTATCATAAGCTACATGCAGATAATACTTCTTATATTGATACAAGAGTAGAAAATAAGTGGTGGACATTTAATGGATTCGAGTGGCTTGTTCCAGAGGTTAAATTGGGCATGACTGTTACACCTAATGAAAACCTTGTTATTGGCGCTGGTATATCAAACATTACAAACAGGCTTTTTAAAGCAGACATGGCAGAAATGAGCGTAGAATCTGGCGAATGGTTTGATATGGCTGATCATGACAATGCTCTTAACCAGTTTTTGCATATGTTTAATGACATACGTTTTGACCTTACTGTAAGCTTTAGAATGTAAAACTAGTTGATAGCGGGCAATGGGTAGTTTTTTTCATTGTTCGCTGTCATACTAACTATACATTGCATTGCGAAAAGCTACCGCAACAAAGCAATCCGGAAAATAAAGTGTTACACTTACTAATTTTAATTGTTTGATTTATGTTATGCAGAATAAAATATTAATACCTGTCTTATTTACTATTATTTTTACCATTATTTCATGCAGCTCCAGAGTAAGCATTGATGTTGCTGCGAACGGCGATATATCAGCCAATATGAACATAAGAATTACGCAAATGTTTATGAGCTATATGGATGATCTTTCAGAAGCAATTGGTATTGAAAGAAGTACAGATTCTTACTTTGATATTGACCAAATAAGAGACTCTTTTGCTGCTTTTGATAATGTTACTCTGGAAGCGATTTCAACTCCAACAAGGCATGATCTTAACCTTAGGTTTACAATAAGAAATGATGCAAGGGGAATCTCCGAAGCAACTCATGGGATTTTGAATCTTTCTGAAAATAATGGAAACAAAAAAATAGAATTTTTACTTGATCTTGATAAATACAGAATAATATCGCAAAAGTTTTTAATAGAAGAAAACCCAATTCTTTCGAGGCTCGCGCCATATCCGGATAACCCATTTACAATAGAGGAGTATCTTGATACAGCTGATTTTGTTTTTAGTGAATATTCAAAAGATGCTTTATCCATTATTGAAAACAGCTTTGTTGATATTGAAATAAATGTACGGGGGAGGATAATTTCTGCCAGAGGTGGGAGAATCTCCGGCACAAGAGCAACATTTTCCATCCCTGTTGTAAGGTTCCTTACACTTTATGAACCAATACACCTTGAGGTTATATATAGATGAAAAAGTATCACGCTTGGGGACAATGTTTATTATTGACCAACAAACAAAATAACCGCAAGGTTATTTTATTTATTTTTTGAAGTCCAGTATTAGCCAGCTTCTTTTTTTTGCAAGAAGTCTTAATCTTATGTCAGGGTTTACAGCAACAGGATTTCCAACTACCTCCAGAAGCGGGCGGTCATGGATGCTATCAGAATAAAATGAAGATTGCGCAAGCAATATATTATGCTTTGCCGCATATTCAATAACTTTTTTTCTTTTTTCTGTTTTAAATACAGGGGTATTTACAAATTCACCTGTACAAATATCATTTTCAAATTTAAATTCTGTTGCAATGATATCATCTGCTCCAAGGTATTTAGCGAGAGGTTGTAATATTATATCAAGAGAAGAAGAGGCAAAAATAATTTTTTTGCCATCATCTTTAAGTTTTTTTATGAAGCCTTCTGTTTTTGGATAAATTGATTTTTTTATGGATTTTTCAAAATTTTCTAAAGCTATATTTTCAAGAATAGACCTTTGAATCCCTTTAAGCTCCGGAACTGTGCGGTCAAAATGTTTTTCAGCCATCCTGCCATACTTATAATTAAGATATACATACGGGAGAGATCTAAGGACAGATGGAGATACATACTTCCTTTTTATTAAGATAATGAGATAGCTTAGAGCTGTTGATTTTGCCGTAATCGTGTGATCTACATCAAAAATTTCAGTGGTAAAATTTCCCATATCATCCCAAAGATATATATAGTCCCAAAGACAAAGTAGAATATAAGATATTATTTAAAATCTGTCTATATGAAAATGGGGCAGGCCATGGATTTTCATCCTGTTAGCGCAATTCAATGTGATATTTATACCCTTGCTCTGTTAAAAATTTCTGCCTGTTTGATGAAAATTCTTCTTCAACAGTATTGTTTGAAACAATGCTGTAAAAATATGCATTTTTCTCTTTTGGCCTTAAAATCCTTCCCAATCTTTGCGCTTCTTCCTGTCTTGACCCAAAACTCCCGGAAATCTGTATGGCTACCGAAGCATCTGGGAGATCAACTGCGAAATTTGCAACTTTTGACACTATTATGATTTTTTCTTTCCCTTTTTTGAATGCAGTAAATATTTTTTCCCGTTCATTATTTGGAGTTTGGCCTGTTATTATGGGCACTTTGATCATCTGCTGAATTTTTTTTAGCTGACTTATATATTGTCCAATAATAATTATTGAATCTTCTCTGTGATTTTCAATAATATCTTTTACGATTTCAAACTTTATTGGGTTTTCAGCAGCCAGCCGGAATTTTTCCCTTTTATCAGATATAGCATAGGGGACTTCAAGATTTTGCGGAAGCTCTGTTCTTATTTCAAAACAATTCGCTTCTGCGATCCACCCTTTTTCCTGAAGTGTTTTCCATGGGCAATCAAATCTTTTGGGACCCACAAGTGAAAAAACATCTGTTTCCCTGCCATCTTCTCTTATAAGCGTAGCTGTAAGCCCAAGTCTGCTTATTGCCTGAATCTCTGCTGTTACGCGGAAAACAGGAGCTGGCAAAAGGTGAACTTCATCATATATTATCAGTCCCCAATCCCCTTTTCTAAAAATATCAAAGTGGGGAAATTCAGAGTCTTTGTCCGGCCGCCATGTAAGTATCTGATAGGTTGCAATAGTTATAGGCCGTATAGCTTTTTTAACTCCTGTATATTCACCAATTTGCTCTTCGTTAAGATTTGTTTTATCAAGCAGCTCATTTTGCCACTGTCTGACTGCTGTAATGTTTGTTGTTAAAATCAATGTATTGGTTTTATATATTTCCATAACATTCATCCCAACAACTGTTTTTCCAGAGCCGCAGGCAAGAACAATAGTCCCAAAGCCATTTCCAGGCTGCCCTTCTCCGTAAAATGTAAAAGCAGCTTCTTTTTGATAATCTCTTACTGAAAAAGAATAACCGCTTAATGTTGTTTCTCTGAATGTTATATCAAGGTGCGCCCCTTTTTTAAGAGGGATTTCATCTTTTACAGGGTATCCAAGATTTATAAGCTCTTGTTTGACTGTGCCTCTGTCAACAAGTTTAAGGAAAAAAGAATTGTCCTCCATATCTGATAACATAATAATTTTAGCAATTTTTTTATGAGCTTTGATTTCATTATAAATTCTTGTATCTGTGACTTTGAGGATGAGTTTGTAAGGGTCATCCGAAGGGAGCAGCACTATTTTCCCAAAAAGCCCTACACTTTCTTTTATTCTGAATAAAATGTTTTCCGGAATATCATATTTAGACCATTTTTCAAGTCTCTTTATTATATCATCAGGGGGAATTCCTGCTGATGCAGCATTCCAAAGGGAAAGTGATGATAGTTTATATGTATGGATGTGTTCTGGTGATTTTTCAAGTTCTGCAAAAACTGATATATCACTCCTTGCTTCCTCAAAAGCAGGATCATGGACATCGAGTAAAAGAGTAGCATCGCTCTGTATTGTTACAGGCTTGTTTTCTTTCATGTAGACTAAGATTAGGAATTTTTGAAACTTTAGTCAAACAGATTTACATGGCTGATTAAAGAATTAAATAAAGAGTTATCATTCTTGCCATAGCTCTGAATTTTATTATAAAATCCAATTATGCTTGATATAAAATTTATTCGTGAAAATCTTGAGTTGGTTAAAAAAAATATAGCAAACAGGAGTATGACTGCGGATGCAGATATCGTAGTATCGCTGTATGATGAAAAAAACAGTTTGCAGCAGGAGATTGATTCTCTAAGGCAAAAGAGAAATGCAAATGCAGCTCTTATGAAAGGCAAGCTTTCTGAAGGAGAAAGAGCTTCTTTAATTGAAGAAGGGAAAGCTCTTAAGGAAAAAATAGCAGAACTTGAAAAGCTTTTTACTGAAAAAGAAGCTGCTTATAATAACGTAATGCTTGAGATTCCCAACATGGCTCACTCTGCAGCTCCTGTTGGAAAAGAAGATAAAGACAATACAGAAATAAAAAAAGTTGGCGCTGTTCCATCATTTAATTTTAAGCCAAAAGATCATGTGGAGCTTGGGGAAGCTCTTGATCTTGTTGATTTTGAAACAGCAGCCAAGGTTTCTGGTCCTAAATTTTATTACTTAAAAAATGAGGCTGTTCTTCTTGAGTTAGCGCTTATGAGATATACTCTTGATATTTTAAGAAAAAAAGATTTTACCCTTATGAGAACGCCTGATATTGCAAAGGAAGAAATTGCTGCTGGAATAGGTTTTAATCCGCGCGGGGATGAGAGCAATATCTACACGATAGAAGGGACAGGCACTTGTCTTATTGGTACTTCTGAAATAACTTTGGGTGGTTACTATGCGGGTAAAATTTTTGATAAATCGAATCTCCCTATAAAGATGGCGGGCATTTCCAGTTGTTTTAGAAGGGAAGCAGGCGCTGCAGGCAAACACTCCAGAGGGCTTTTTAGAGTGCATCAGTTTACAAAAATTGAGATGTTTATCTATTGTTTGCCGGAAGAGTCTGATTCATTCCATGAGTATATTCTTGGAGTGGAAGAAGAAATTTTTCAGGGGCTTGGCCTTCCGTACAGGGTTGTTGATACTTGCACTGGTGATCTTGGCGCATCTGCATACAGGAAGTTTGATATTGAAGCATGGATGCCGGGGCGCGAAAATGGCGGAGACTGGGGAGAGGTTACAAGCACTTCTAACTGTACAGATTTTCAGTCAAGGCGTCTTGGGATAAGATACAAGGCGGATAACGGCAATAAGTTTGTGCATATGTTGAATGGCACTGCGATGGCTCTTTCCCGCGCTCTTGTATGTATATTCGAGAATTTTCAGCAGGAAGATGGTTCCATACTTATTCCCGAAAAACTTGTTCCATATACGGGCTTCGACAGAATTAGCAGCATGGACGCTGCCAAGCGATAGAGCGCGGGGTGGCACGACACCTCTGCAAATTCATCCTTTTATGTATGTTTTTTCCTTATAGCAACTCTATTCCAGTTGCCAGAATTTCCCGAACAAAAGGGTTGCCCCGCTGTATCTCGGATATTTCAAATACAATCGGTTCAAAACCTATATGGCAATACTTTTCTCCGCCAATCCCAAGAATTTGAGCTACCAAATCAACCTTGCGTTTTCCGTTATAACTTTTTAGAAAAAAGCAAATATCAACATCACTGAGTTCGGTTGCGGTTTTTCTGGCACATGAGCCAAAAAGTATTGCTTTTTCTATGGGCAGTTCACGACTTACATCAACAGCATAGTCTCGCGCTACTTTGCTGACGGCTTCAAGGTCAATAGCCATGAGAACACCTCCCTGGTCTTTTTTAGAATTTGCTCTGCCTCACTTTTATCGGTCTGTCGCTCTGGGCTGTTTTCGAAATCCGGATACCTATATGTAATATACTGAGCTGAAAGGGAATCAAAAAATCGCAGATTATCTTCGCTAATAACTATTGGCAATTTATCTTTAAATCGGGAAACAATAGTTTTGATATTATGAATTTTTGGAACATTATCATCAAGGTATAGGGTATATAATCCTTTACAACATTTTTCTATTGCTTGTTGGCACATAAATATTACATAAAACCAGCGTTCCGTTGAAAACATTGCGGTAGCAGTATCAAGGTCGTATTGAGCCAATTCAAGCCAATAGGTATATTTTTCCTCGTTTGTCATAAAAGCACCATTTGCTATTACTATAGTATAGGGCAGATGGTATATGCAAGTAAATTATTGGCCTACATATTTCTGGCAATGAACAGTTTTAGTGAGTCGTTCTTTTTTCTGGTATTTGGAAACTCGCTGAATCTTCCCCACTCCCTTGCAAAAGAACTGGTAATGCCCAGAGAAACATGGTTTGAAACAGAGCGGGAATAGGTAAGGTCTGTAAACAGCCAAAGAACAGTTCCGCTCGAAAGAGCGCTTGTTCCCGGATATGGCCATAACACATAAAAGAGGAAATCTGTGTCTACCCTGCCCAGCCTGTTGTTTGCCAAATTAAAAAATAGTTTTGAATTGATACCATACCCGTAGTTTCTTAGGTCATAATGGTATCTGTCCGAATAGGGATTGAATGATCCATCAGGCGAATAGTAGTTGGATGCGCCCCAGAAAGTAAGCGCTGCGTGGCCTTTTACTTCCATAATAGTATTTTCGGAAAACAAATATTGATACTTTGCTGTCCATCCCAAAGCATTGCTGAACATATCAATGGTGCTGTTGTATATGCCAAATTCCCCAAGAGATATAAAGTCAAGGTGCATGGAAAGGCCTGTGCTCATTGCAGCGTTATGAGTATGTATGGGTGAAAATGAAAACAGGTAGCCATCGGAAATAAAGCGGTAATTAAGATAGCTGCCTGGATTTATGCCAAAGGATGCAGAAAGCTCAAAGTGGCGATAGGGGACAAAAGTGTTTTGGTCAAAGGGGTTGCCGTAGATGATATCGAGGCTAATATCTGCAAACTGTCGGTTATTAAGGGAAAAGAGATTCTCCTGAGTGTCTGTGCGCGAATAATGGGTTCTGACAATGCCTGTTGCAACAGAGGTTTGAAGCTTATAGAGATTTTTGCCTGTGTCAGGAGCTTGCCGGCCACCAGTCACGAAGATGTGGAAGCCGCCCATAGGGTTGATAAGAAATGTCAAAGGTAACGGTGAGCCTGCTGTATGAGCTTCCAAATGTAATCGGTACAACATTTCCCCCATAGCCATCGATCCGGGAATAGTAGTAAGGACATCATTGATAGATGCCCGCTTTGATTCCCCCATGGTTTCCCATGTAAGGCTGCCGAGGGAGCTAAAAAATAGGGATTGATAAAATCCGAATCCATTGACCCGTCCTGCAGTAAAATAGATTGCCCCTTGATATGGATGGCCTAACTGATTTACCAAAAAACCATCAGTATCTTCCCACTCCCAGGGGAGAGTGAAGTTATCCCTGATCGTTTGCGGTGTTGGAGTGGCCCATTGAAACCCAATGATTCTATTAGCTGACATAAGGACCAAATTGCTCAGGAGGGTTTCTCCGCTTGCGATAAGTCCGGATATTGCGATATCCCTTGAACTTCTGGGACCAGGCTTATCCCAGTCTTCGGTCAAAGAAAAAACAAATTGCTTTTGCATCAATAACAGCAAGCATAACAGAATACACTTTATTTTATTCACTCCAATTCCTCCGTAAGATCAAGCAGCCCATACAATTCCGGAAATCAAAATTCTTAATCCTATAAGGATAAGAACTATGCCACCTGCGATGCCAAGTTTTTTCTCAAACATATAACCCAGTCTGTCTCCAATATGAACACCCATAAAGCAGACAAAAAAAGTTACAAAACCTATTATTGCAGCAGGCAAGAATATATTTATACCAATAAGAGAGAAAGTCAATCCAACAGCAAGAGCATCTATGCTTGTGGCAATAGATAGAGTCAGCAGCGTGGTAATACCAGGTTTTTTTTCCTGCTGATTATCTTTTTTCCCAAAAATTGACTCATATATCATTTTACCGCCAACTATTGCAAGAAGTATAAATGCAATCCAGTGGCTTATATTTTCAATATATCCTTTAAAAAGAGGCCCTATGCTCCATCCAATAATAGGCATAATAGCCTGAAAGCTGCCAAATGAAAATGCAATTACAAAAGCCTGCCTGAATTTTATGCTTTTAGCAGTGACCCCTTTAATGACAGATACAGCAAAAGCATCCATAGAAAGGGCAAGCGCAATCCCCAATATATAAATAATATTCAAAAGAACAAATCTCCTATATAAACCCGCAGGGAGAATAAAAACCAATCTGATTGTAGAAAAATAATTTATTATTTTATATACTATTTACTATTATGAAAGTTAAATTAACACAAGTTGATGAAATAAAACAAATGTTTTCTGTGAACGATTTTATCACAGAAGCCAGTCAGGGAATAGGCAACAAACCCGAAAAAAAATTATCTATTTTCAAAACTTTTTCTTTTTATATTAGTTTTATAAAATTGGTATTTTCTTTGCGCAAGGCTGTTTTGAAAAATAAATGGACTCAGGAGCTTTTTATACAATATTGTTTTCAAGTTATAAAGATTTCCGAAAAGATCGGGGCAAGGTTTGAAGTAAAAGGGCTTGATAACCTTAGAAAAGAGCAGGGTCCTTTTGTTTTTGTTGGTAATCACATGAGCACTCTTGAGACAGTTATATTCCCTGTTATTATAGGCGCCATAATGAATGTAACTTACGTTGTAAAACAAAGCCTTGTAAAGGGTTCAATATTTGGTCCTATAATGAGAACACGGAATCCAATTGCTGTAGAGAGAAAAGACCCAAGAAAAGATCTTGATATGGTTTTAACAAAAGGGACTGAACTTCTTTCAGAAGGCTGCTCTGTTGTTATTTTCCCGCAAGCAACAAGAACGCCCCTCTTTGAGCCTGATAAATTTAATTCCCTTGGGATAAAACTTGCAAAAAGAGCAGGGGTTCCTGTAATTCCTGTTGCTTTAAAAACAGATTTTTGGGAAAACGGAAAATTGGTAAGCACTATTGGAAATCTTTATCCAGGCAGAACTGTTCACATAGAGTTTGGAGCGCCTGTAAAAATTGAAGGGGCTGGTAAAAAAGAACATGAAGGGATAATTACTTTTATAAAAACCCATTTTGATAGCTGGAAGAAGTAATTATATGGCAGATATCGATAAATGGAAAAAAATAATTATTTCACTTCCGGAACATATTTTTTTTGATTTAATAAGAAATTATCTTGGCGATGTTAAAACCCCTTTTAATAAGCACGACCTTATTGAGAAACTTGCAGTATTTTTGCGCAGAGAAAAAAATATTGAAAAGATAATATCTTTAATCGACAGGCAAGATGCTTCTGTTCTTACTGCGCTTGATATTTTAGGGCCTGTAGAAATCAGAAAACTTTATATGCTTTTTTCAGACAAAAAAAGTTATTATGATTTTTATCTTCATTTGCAAAATCTTGAGGAAAGGATGCTTATTTGCACAGATAAAGATGCAGCAAAATTTCCTTTGCTTATTATATCTCCGCTTTTTGAAGATATTCTTAAAGAGAAAGTAATAAATCATTCTCTTGTTATTCCGGTAGTTGACGTTAGCGATGATCTTAAAAAAGAGACAGAAACATGGTATTCGGAGTCCATTCTTTTTTCTGTACTGTCATATCTTCTTGGCCGGGAGCAGGTTCTAAAACTGGATGGCAACTTTAAAAAAAGAATAAAGGAAGAATTGATAGAAATATTCCCCGATAGAATGAATATAGATGCTGAACTAAGAATAGATATTATGCGAAAAGTTTTAAAAAGGCTCAATTTAGTCAGGCAGGAGGCAGATATTTTCAAGCCTATTGCTGAAAGATGGAAAGAGTTTATGACCCTCTCTTTTTCAGAAAGACAAACTCTTTGCACAGGCGCTTTTTTTTCCTCAAATTACAGATTATATTCTTCTCTTATAGATAAATTTATGAAAATAATTTGTACTGTGGAAAAGGGATTTTCAAAAAATTCATTATTGAAAATAATTGACCTTTTATTTATTAAAAATTTTTTGCCTCAGGAAGAATGGCGTGATGATATTATAAAAATATTGTCTGGTCTTGAATATCTCAAAAAAGATGGAGATTGTTATTATCCGAACCCTACCTATCTTTCAAAGATAAAAAATGAAAATAGCGCTGTGACGTGTAATGGCAGGGCATCAGGACACTTTATTCTCCAGCCTAATTTTGATATCCATGTTTCAAAGAGTATTGATTTTCGCGATGGTGTCATGCTTGCGTTTGCTGCAAATATAAAAAAATATTCAGATATTATTTTCTTCACATTGTCAAAAGAAAGTTTTTTGCGCGCCTTAAAAGCAGGATATACAAACAAAGATATTGTGGAGTTTTTTAGCCGATTTGCGGGGTATCCTGTTGCTCAAAATGTAAAATTCTCAATGGAAAGCTGGGAGAAAGAATACAGAAGTCTCGAATTTTCCAAAGGAATAATTCTTGTTGCTGATGAGAAGAAGAGTAATATTATTGATAATTCAGGATATTTTGGTTCTGATTTGTGCAGAAAGCTTTGTTGCGGAGTTTATTTAATTAATGAAGAAAATATGTCAGCGCTTTTGGAAGCTTTTGACAAAGCAGGGGTTGATAATATATCTCTTCCGCAGTCATTGATTTCGGATTCTGCAGAGGCAAAAGCAGAAAAAAGCCATATTCAGTTGTTTAGTGATGATCTTAGGGCTATGAGGCGTATTGATGGCTTTGAGCTTGATTATAATAAAAAAGCTTGTACAGTTCCTGAAAAAATAGATGTGGATTTTTCTGATATAAGAGAAAAAATCCAAAGTTTAAATTTTACTGCTGAACAAAAAGAGGTGGTTTTTGAGCGGATAGAGAGGAAGCTTATTCTTTCTGCTGAACAGATCAGCAAAGGGAGCGCTAGGCTTGAGAAGACAGAAGCCAGAGGGTTTGACTATAATGGCAAAGTAAGAATAGCAGAAGAGGTGGCAGGAAATTTAGGTTATTTGGCAGAAGTTGTTGAAAATAATCTTGAAGGTGAACCTGGCAGGCGGTTAATCAAGGCTGCAAAAGTTGAGAAAGAAGGCAATGTCTGTTATTTAAAAGGCACTCTCTTGCTGGATGACAGCGAAGTGACGATTAGCATAAGCAAAATGAGCCTTATAAGGAAAATAAGAACATCTCTTGTCGCATACTGATTTTTGCCCCTTTGCGCTGCGTAATGAAATTTAAAACCAAGCACCTGCTGGGGCGTTAATCGCTGGCTTGCTTAAAAGTCGCCTCGATAAAGATATATGTCATAAAGATTATTATTCTGGTCATAGATCAATCTTAGTCTTATGGGAAAACCTCTTCTGGGTCTTGTAATTCCCGCAGGATTAAGGAATATATCTTCATTATCTCCTGAATAATAAGGGGTTCCAAGAATTTCTCTTACAGTTGTTTTTGCCATTCCCGGAGTAATGCCTATAAGCATGTCTCTTGACCTGTGATCATATCTTACCTGCCACACGCGGTTATCAAAGAAAAAAAGATACAAATGGTTTGAGTCATAATAGAATATTACATTATCCTGCCAGTGTGCGCTTCCCCTTAAAGGATATACAAATCCTGGTGCGCCAAGCTGTGCGATTACTTCTGCTGGCGTAAGTCCCAAAAGATTTTCTGCTTGCAATAGGGCTGTATTGCCTCTCTCTCTGCCCTGACCATACAGTGGCAAAAGAAAGAGCAGGCCTATAATCACTGCTAATACCAGGTATTTATGCGGACTGCTTCGTCGCTTTGTTTCTCGCAATGACAAGTTGTTATTGCTTTGTCGTCCTGCTTTTTGCAATGGCAGGTTATTTTGGATTTTGTTCATAACGTTTTACCATAAAAATTATTATTAGAGTAATACCCATTGCTATAAGAACAACAGGCCACCATATAATGGCAAGTGGAAGAAATTTCATTGTAAAAAGCCTAAGGCTGAATGGAAGAAAAAACAGCGAAAGTATTATTATCGCAAATGCAGGAACAAAAATTTTTAATCTGCTGTCTTTTTTCTTTTTCAAGCCATATGGCAAAAGCGAAATTCCTGTGAATAACATAAAGAATGGCCATACTCTTTCTATTTCAATTCTGTCAAGAAATGCAGTTCTTAAAAGCAAAGAAAGTCCTGTAAGAGATAAAAACATTCCAATAAGGATATATATCTCTTTTTGAGATTTGAAAAACCCTCTATATAACAGGAGAAAACCCAGCATCAGTGTCAGAAATGGCCAAATCAATTCCTTGCGTGTAAGTATTCCTGTTGTTGAAAGGAGAAAGACTACGCCAAGGAAAATAAAAATAATTCCGAATGCAAGTAGTTTTTCTCTACCTGGTTTTTTAGTGTCCATAAAATAAGTTTTTACATATTATCAGCTATAAGTTGTCCAAAATCGCTGGTAGAAACTTTCTCTGCTCCGTCCATGCCTCTGGCAAAATCATAAGTTACTTTTTTCTGTTTTATGGTTTTAGTAAGCCCCTGTTCAATCAGATCAGCAGCTTCTTTCCAGCCAATATAATTAAACATCATCTGGCCTGAAAGAATAAGAGAGCCTGGGTTGACCATATTTTTACCTGCATACTTTGGAGCTGTGCCATGCGTTGCCTCAAATATCCCTATGCCATTGGCAAAATTTATATTTCCTCCAGGCGCTATTCCAATTCCTCCAACCTGCGCTGCAAGAGCATCTGATATGTAATCTCCATTAAGATTTGTTGTTGCGATTATGTCAAAATCAGTGGGTCGTGTAAGGATATGCTGCAAAAAAGCATCTGCAATAACATCTTGTATTAAAATTTTACCCTCTGGAATTTTGTTATCTGTAATGTCATCCCATGTAACCACGCGGTCGCCAAACTCGTTTTTAGCAAGCTGATATCCCCATTCCCTGAAAGCACCCTCTGTATATTTCATGATATTGCCTTTATGCACAAGGGTAATGTTTTTCCTGTTGTTTTTTATGGCATATTCAATTGCAGCTCTTACAAGCCTTTCTGTATATGCTTTACTTATGGGCTTGATCCCAATGCCTGTCTCTTTATTCAAATGCCACCCAAATTCTGTTCTAAGAAAAGCAGCAAGTTTTTCCACTTTTGCATCATCATGGCGCGCTTCAAATCCTGCATAAACATCTTCTGTGTTTTCCCTGAAAACAACCATATCTACTTTTTCAGGATGCTTGACCGGGGAAGGAATCCCCTCAAAGTATTTTATGGGACGTAAGCATACATAAAGGTCAAGTTTTTGTCTTAATGTAACATTTAAGCTTCTGATTCCACCGCCAACAGGTGTTGTAAGAGGTCCTTTTATCCCTATCCGGTAATCAATAAAAGACTGTAATGTTTCACTTGGAAGGTATTCGCCTGTTTCTTTATAAGATTTCTCGCCAGCAGCAACTTCTTTCCATTGAACGCTTTTTTTTCCGCTATATGCTTTTTGCACTGCAGCATCAAGGACGATTTTTGTTGCTTTCCAGATGTCTGGACCTGTGCCATCCCCTTCTATAAATGGAATTACAGGATTATCGGGAACAATAAGTTTACCATCTTTCATTGTTATTTTATCGCTCATGCTTGACCTCTTAAATTATAGATATTTACAACTAACAACACTATGAATAGTTGATATTTTAGCAATTCATTTCAATCATTACAATAATATGACCTATTGTTTCATATTATTTATTGTGCTATAATTTAAATGTTTTTAGAAGTAATGAAAAAAAGAACCTTATTTTTGATATTAATTATAATCCTGTTATTCTCAGTATCAGGCTGCCATACAGAAGGAAATTACCTTTCCCTAAATGCGCAAGACAGAGGCAGGTTTAATAGGCTTTATAGACAGCTTGAAGCAGAAACATCTTATCAAAAAAGGTTTATAGTAATGAGGCAGATACTTGAATTTCTGTCAGGAAAAGTAAGTAATGGAGAGATAAACCTTTTTCTTACAACATATGCTGAAAAAAATCAGGATGACCCTTTTAATGCTTATTATCTTATGGTTGTTGCGCGGAAATTCCGTGAAGATATGGCATTTCCATTTGCAGTAAAGTATTATGAAAGGATTCTGAGAAATTATCATGATCTTTTATATAGGGGTAATTCAATACATTTTCTTGCTTTGCGGGATCTTTTGGATATTGTTGATGATGATGAAGCAAGAATTCTCTATTATAGAGATAAGATTACAAGATTTAGTGATAATATAAATGTAAGTGAAATTTATTATCATCTTGGAAATTCCTATGCAAGAATGGGAGAGTGGGATCGGGCAATTCAAGCGTACCGCAATTTCCTTAATACTTATGATAGTTCCATTAGTGTTGATTCAGATGCGCGGGAAAGAGTAGTGGAGTTTTTAGCTTATTACAATGCAAATGTAAACTGGACATTTGAGTCTCTGGATGAGCTTGTCGATAAAGTAGTAAGCAATATTAATGTGGCTAAATTCAGGAGCGACGGCAGATTACTTAGGTCAAATATGTCAAGGGTTAATTTTTTTGCTATATCCTGGGAAGATCGGGAGAGAACAGCAGACCCGGAATTTATTGCAAATTTGGGCGTATTTCTTTCTCCAAGAATTTCTGTAAGTAGATCCCTTGATGGCGCTTCTAACCAGCATGAAGCATTTCTTAGAACAACAGGCTGGTCGCACAGAATACCTACATGGTATCTTTATTTCAGGCGGGTAAATTTTCCAGCAGATTCAGAGATCCATAGAAATTGGGAGTGGGCAGGTATATATTTAGGAGAAAAACCTTTTGCAGTGTCAGATGAAAGATAAACTTTTTTTTATATTTTTTATTTTTATTTTTAATTCGCTATTATTTTCAGCGCCGCTACCTTTTAGCGGAGATGTTAATAATATTAGTGTTGCGAGAAGTACTGCTACTCCAAGATGGCTTGAGTCTGCGCAAACACATTCAGGAAGAAAAGTTTTTACTTTGAATGCTCCGGAAGATAATAAGCTTTTTAATTACTATATGGAAAGATTTAGTTCTCCTGAACAACTAAGATGGCTTAATGTAGTAATGGAGCGGGCAGATATTTATATTGATTTTATTGACGACCTTCTCCATCAAAATAATATGCCGCATGAAATTCTTTTTCTTCCAGTAATAGAATCAGCGTTCAGGCAAAATGCGGTTTCACGTTCCGGCGCTGCTGGTATGTGGCAATTTATGAAAAACAGTATTGCCCCGCATAATATGAGAGTAGATGAGTTTACAGATGAAAGGCGTGATTTTTGGAAAGCAACTAAAGGCGCTATTGCCAAGTTAAAGCATAATTATGAGGCGCTTGGCGGGGATTGGTATCTTGCTCTTGCTGCTTATAATTGCGGACTCAACAGGGTAAGGAGAACGATCAGCGCAACAGGAATAAGCGATTATTGGGAGCTTAGCGAAAAAGGGCTTCTTCCCAAAGAGACGATCCACTATGTTCCAAGACTTCTTGCGATGTCGAGAATTCTTTCTCACAAAGGCAGAAACGGGATTGCAACACAATGGAGACCGCCAAACCGTTGGGAAAGGGTAAAGCTTCCCCACTCTATAAGCATATCAAGGCTTTCAGAGGCAACATCCATTCCTCTTGATGTGCTCAGGAGAGGAAATGCAGAACTTAATTTTGATATAACGCCTTCCGGAAGGGATTATTTTTTAAAGGTTCCAGAGGGGTATGGGGCTATTGTATTAAGAGCATTGGAGTCATCTGATAACCTTATGAGGTTTTATTTTTATCAAGTTAGAAGAGGCGATACTCTTTATGATATTTCACGCCATTACGGTGTTCCGGTTAGAATGATAGAGAACTATAATAGAGGAATAAATCCTTCTGTTCTCCGCGTAGGGCAGAGGCTTGTTATCCCTGCATTAAGAGATGTTCTGCCATATACTGGAAGAAGAACAGCGCCTGTAGAAATACCAAGACCACGTTTAGATGACCCCGGAAGATACAGAAGAAGTTATGTTGTGCAACCAGGCGATACGTTGTGGTCAATAGCCAGAAAGCATGGATCAGATCCGGATAGTATTGCGTATCATAATGGTCTTCAGGTGGATGGTATTCTTTCCATAGGAATGAGACTAAAAGTGCCAGAAATGGACAGTTAAAAAAGAGATAGTTTATGCTGCGTTATCTTGCTTCAGTAATTGTTTTTCTTTTTTTAGTAGGCCCCCTTTATGCCCAAAATCCCACATTTAATTATCACTCGGTTGTTGATTGGAGCGCTGGGGAGGTGGTTATAAATTTTGAAACAGTTTTTCCTCCAGGGAGCGGGTCGCTCAGAATAAGAGATAGTAGCGAGATTCTTTTTAGAAATAATTTTTTTAGAATACTAATAGATTCGATCAGCAATGATAAATATGGCCGGATCCATTTTAATTCATCTTCTACAATGGAAGAAAGAATTCAGGCTAATCCAACGATACTTTCACACATAGATGATATTTATAATAATATTGAAAGAATGTTCAATGTTCATACCCGGGATATGGCAGGTATGAATATGCAGTATAAGCTCAATATTTTTAGAAATATTGGAAGTTACTTTATTACGCATAGACAGCCAATAAGATCCGAAAGAACGATTTTATGGACTCCATCGGCCCGATATACCGGCATTGTAATTTATGCGGATGATATTTACCCGGTGCATGGGGAAAATAGGGTTAGCGCTCTCCAGGTTGCCCTGTTTCCAGAAATATATGATGAAAGAATGAGAAGAGTTTTGGCCAAAAATATGGTAAGACCTGCATATCTTGAAACATGGGGAACTGCCGGCTATTTTAGCGACCCGAATGATCCAAGGATAGCGCAGCGGGTTGGAGACAGGCCGTTATATACAAGAGCAGTCAGGCTTTTTGGCCGATATAATACAGATATAATAATACCTACAGTAGATGCGGAAAAAATTTTTTATAGGGGACAAAATGCAAATCTTATAGCAGAAGGAAGATTTGTAATTATAAGGACCCTGCCATCAGATACGCCATAACAACAGCATCTCCTTCAAGATGATCAAGCTTGCAATGTTCATTAGGCATATGAGCTGTGCCATCAATTCTGCTCCAGACTACAGCATCGATCCCTTTCTTTCTAAGATGCGCAGCAACTGTGCCTCCACCTATTCCTATAAGTTTTGATTTTTTACCATACACTTCCTTAATTGCTTTTTTCATAAGAGAAACAATAAGTGATTTTTTGGAAGTTGCGGGGGAAGAGCTTTTTTGCGCTATTTCGTATTTTATTTTAACTTTGTATTTTTTTTCAACTTTTTTGATAATTTTTTTAATACTGGAGAGCACTTTATCTACCCCTGTTGTTGGAAGTATTCTGCAATCCAGGTAAAAAACATCTTCGCCGGGTATTGTATTTATGTTTGGCACATTGGCTTCTTTTTTTGTTGGGGTTATGGTTGTTCTTGGTGGACCAAAAATAGGGTCATGATCCCCAATAGTTTTTTCAAGCTTTAGAAGTTTGTTAATAAGTTTTGCAGAAGCTGTAAACGCATTTATCCCAAGATCTGGTCTTGATGCATGGCATTGTTTTCCCAATGTTGTAAATTTAAGCCATAAAATATTTTTCTCTGCAATTTCTATATGTGTGCCGCTTTCATCTCCAGCATCCGGAACAAGCACAAAATCTTCTTTTCTGAAAAGATCATGTTTTTCTATAAGAAATTTGATGCCATAATCAGAGCCTGTTTCTTCATCTGCAACGAAAAGAAGTTTTACATCATATTCCGGTACAATATTATTTTCTACAAGAGAAAGAGCTGCAAACACAGAAGCAGTAAGCCCTTGCTGATTATCCTCGACACCTCTGCCGTAAATCGTATTATCTTCTACCTTTAGTGTGTAAGGATCGCTATTCCACAGAGAGAGTTCTCCGGGAGGAACTATATCAATATGAGACATGATCCAAAAGGTTTTGTCATGCTTTTTCCCTGGAATTTCAAGCACCATATTTGGTCTTATTCCCCCGTCAGCGCTATTATCTTCTGCATTATACCACTTTATTTTCCCTAAATTTTTTGACTCAAGCCAGGTTTCAAGCGCTTTGGCTTTTGCAAGCTCCCCATTTCCGCCGGAACTTGGTGAGATAGCAGGTATTGAAGTTAAAAGTTTTTGAAATTCTATTATCTCTTTTCTTGCTGAAGTTATATATTTCTTTATTAGTTCTTTTTCTGACATCTTTTTTACTCTCTGTAACAAAATCTATTTTTTATATGTTTATATATAAAATTTTAAAAATAATATATCAAATTACTGCAAAATTGGTATAATTCTAAAAAATTATGCTTCAGGTGCGGAGGATTTTTTGAAAGCGCTTATTTTAAAAACTCTTTTAATATCAATAATATTACTCTTTTCATCTTCATGTTCCAGAGGGGGGACAGGTTTTTTTGTCGCAATATGGCCGCCCGAAGAATCTTCGCTTAGATCAGGTGATATTGTCAGAGTAGTTTCCCAATCAGAAATAAGGAATTTATTTGTTATAGAAAATGAAGGAAGAATAAGAGAGGAAATTCCCAGATATACAGGAAGATTTTTTACCAGAAGAAGAGATGCTGAACAATTTTTACTGCAATATGAGCCGTATGTTGATATGTTCGCATACTCAGAAGTAAGCCTCAATATAAGAACTTCTCCTACTTCTTCTGCAGCCAGAGAATATAGATTAAGACCAGGCCAAGTTGTAAAGGTAATAAGTAAACTGCCAGAGCCTTATACGGTAGGTAATTTGACAGGGAACTGGATAGAAGTTTTAACAGAAACTGGATTTTCCGGTTTTTGTTTTGATAGACATCTTTCATTTTTTGAAAGAGATAGCGCTGTTTCCACAGCAGATTATGAGGAAAAATTTCTTGACAGTTTTTTTACCAACAGGTGGTACCCATCAGCCTATTTGGACATAATAAATAGCGGCAGGATTGCTATAGAAAGGCTAAGAACAGGTGAGGGGCTTTTTCCGGACAAGAATAATAGAAGAATAGTTATTCAGACAGAAAGGGACAGGATCGAATTTTCTTTTACAAATATATTCTTTTCGGGCAACAGCGCTATTTTTATGGGTTCGCCAGTTGAAGTTATTTTTTATTCAACAGAAAGAATTTATGTAAAATATACTCACAGAGGAGTAGACCATTTATCTTTTTTTACAACCCTTGAAATGCCTGTGGAGCACTATGTGCAAGAAGAGATCGGGCGTAGAAATGACGCTATGGATTTATTCTTTAGGCGGGGGAGACATCTTGTAAGTGATCTTTATGGTTCAATAACGCTTGGTGACAGAAGGGGATTTACCTGGACAGGATATGTAAACCTTGTGCCTGATGTTATTCCACTTGCTTCAGGAAGTTTGGGAGTGGTAAGAGATAATCATTTTTTAGGGCGTCACCTTGAGAGAAGATTTGATGGAGTTTTGGCATTTGAATTTGACGCAACCAGAAGAGCAGCAGTGTTTGCCTATGTTTTTGTTGATGGTGGCATACGATTTACGCATGTTTCTGCAAGGAATATTGAAAACAATATTATAACTTCTGTTCCTGCTGATTCCCATATATTATATTTTAGACAAAGTTTATTACCGCATGAAGGAGATCAATAGCAAGCCTGCGGCATGGACGCCTGTGAGCCCCCTGCGCTGATCGCCATCCGTGGCTTGCGCAGGGCACAACGTCCCTGTTGTAGACCATACGCCACAGGCGGGCAGCATCTATAGGAGATGCTGCCAAGCGATAAAGCGCGGGGTTGCAAGAGGAATAGCAAATAATGCCGTTTGTTAATTTAGCAAATATCTCTGTTGCTTTTGGCAGTAGAGATATTATCGATAAAATAAATCTCAATATATCTGAAAATTCAAAAATAGCGCTGGCAGGGGCAAATGGAAGTGGCAAGACAACTCTTCTTAAAGTCATTGCTGGAAAAATAAAGCCAGACAATGGTTCTGCTTCGGTGCAGAAAGACACAAGAATTTCTTATCTCCCCCAGTCCGGAGTAGTTTATTCAGGATATACTCTTTTTGATGAAGCTGATAAAGCATTTATCCCTTTCCAAAAAATGATTGAAAGATTAACAGAAATCGAAAAAGAACTGGCTTTGCGCAAAGAAGGGGAGAGCGTTATTTCTGCGCTACTTGAAGAACATCATGTTATCCAGGAAGCAGTTTTAAATAGCGGGTACTATGAAAGGGAAGGGGAAATAGAAACAGTTCTTACGGGACTTGGATTTTCAAGAACAGATCTTGATAAAATGACAGAAAGTTTTTCCGGTGGCTGGCAGATGAGGATTGCGCTTGCAAGAACTTTGCTTGAAAAGCCGGATATCCTGCTTCTTGATGAGCCCACAAACTATTTGGATATAGAAGCAAGAGAGTGGCTTGAAGATTTTTTGAATAAATTTAAAGGTGGTTATATAATAGTATCGCATGACAGGTTTTTTCTTGATGTAACCTGTAATGAAGTTATAGAACTTTTTAATGGAAAGCTTAGCAGGTATAAGGGCAACTATACAACTTATGAAAAAATAAGACAGCAAGAGCTTGAGTCTCTTGTCGAGCGTTATGAGAGACAGCAGGAAGAGATAGAAAAAACCGAGGATTTTATAAGAAGGTTCAGGTATAATGCTTCAAAAGCAGCTCTTGTCCAAAGCAGGGTAAAACAGCTTGAAAATATTGAAAGAATAGAAATCCCGGAAAGCTTAAAAAAAATGCGTTTAAAATTTCCCTCTCCTCCACACTCAGGGAAAGAAGTTCTTATAATAGAAGATTTAAATAAATTTTATGGAGAATTTCATGCTCTCAAGAATGTAAATTTTTATGTGAACAGGGGAGAGAAGATTGCTCTTGCAGGGAAAAACGGAGCAGGAAAATCAACTTTATTAAGAATATTATCACAAACAGACAAAGGGTATTCGGGAAATATAAAACTTGGCAAAGATGTAAGTATTGGTTATTTTTCCCAGGATTTTGAAGCAACTCTTAATAATGATAGTTCTGTTATTGAGGTAATTGAATCTTCTTCGCCAACAGAGCTTATCCCTTCCTTGAGAAATCTTCTGGGAGCTTTTCTGTTCAGAGGGGATGATATACAAAAAAAAATCTCTTATCTTTCAGGAGGAGAAAAAAACCGCGTAGCGCTTTTAAGGCTGCTTCTCCATCCTTCTAATTTGCTTATACTTGATGAGCCTACAAATCATCTTGACCTTAACTCCAAAGATATTCTCCTTGAAGCATTAAAAAAATATTCAGGAACCCTTATTTTTGTTTCACACGATAGATATTTTATTGAAAATCTTGCCACACGAGTTTTGGAGCTTGATGATGGGATTGCAAAAGATTATCCAGGAGGATATGAGTACTATCTCTTTAGAAAACAAAAAGAATTAATAGAAGCCAGCAGGAACTCTGGCGCGGAATCCAGTACCGAAACTATTTTGCGGCAAAATTCTTCTGTTCAAAAAGATAACAGGCCAGAGCAAGCCGGAGAGAGAGAAAAATTAAAACAGGAAAAAAGAGAAAAAAGAAAGCTGGAAAAGCGGGCAGAAGAAATTATGTCTCTTGTTGATGATCTTGAACAAAAGGCAAAACATATTGAAGAGATGATGGGGAAAGTGGAGTTTTATTCAGATGGGCAAAAAATCAAAGAGCTTAAAGAAAGCTTGCAGCAAAACAGAGCCAGCCAGGCAGAACTCCTTAATGAATGGGAAAATGTCGAGGCAACCATAAAAGCTCTGTGAGATTATCAGAATATATGTTTTTTGCATTAGTATTATAAAATATTGTATATATATGGCTTTTTAAAGATAAAATGTTGTCAAAATAAGACCAAAATTATAATATGCTTAGGTTTTGCATAATCAAATTAAGATAATTTTAACAATATAAGAGGTACTTTTCATGAGTATTAGAAAATTTAAAAAAGTAATGTCTGCAAACAGAAGCGAAATAGCAACAAGAATTTTTCGCGCCTGTATGGAGCTGGGAATAAAAACTGTAGCTGTTTATTCCAATGACGACCGATTGTCTCTTCACAGAACAAAAGCCGATGAAGCCTACCTTATTGGGAAAGGGAAAGGGCCTATTGAGGCATATCTTGGAATAGATGAAATTATAGATCTTGCATTAAAGAAAGAGGTTGATGCGATACATCCTGGTTATGGATTTTTATCCGAAAACCCTGAATTTTCAGCAGCATGCGAAAAAGCAGGTATTGCTTTTATAGGACCTACTTCAGAGCAGCAGAAAGCGCTTGGAGATAAAGTATCTGGCCGTCATGCGGCAATTGCTGTAGGAGTGCCTGTTGTGCCGGGAACTGAAAATCCTATTGAGCATGATGAAGAAGCATTAAAATTTGCAAAAGAGCACAGTTATCCAATAATAATAAAAGCAGCAGCAGGTGGTGGCGGAAGGGGAATGAGAGTTGCTCATACCCGGGAGCAGCTTATCGAAGGACTTTCCAGCGCAAGGAGCGAAGCAAAAGCATCTTTTGGAAACCCGACTGTTTTTCTTGAAAGATATCTTATTAAACCAAAACATATTGAAATACAGGTTATGGGAGATAACTATGGAAACATAGTCCATTTTTTTGAAAGAGACTGTTCAATACAAAGAAGGCATCAGAAAGTTGTGGAATTTGCCCCTTCTCTTGCGCTAACAGAAGAAATGAGGCAACAGCTTTGCGGCGATGCAATTAAGCTAACGAAGCAGTTCAACTATAGAAATGCAGGAACTGTTGAGTTTTTGCTTGATCAGGAAGGAAAATACTATTTTATAGAAATGAATCCGCGTCTTCAGGTTGAACATACAGTAACAGAACTTATAACAGGAAGAGACCTTGTTCAGACACAGATAAGAATAGCGGAAGGATATAAATTAAGCGATCCCGAAATAGGGATAACCGACCAGAGCGTAATCAAAAGAAATGGATATGCAATCCAGTGTCGAATAACAACAGAAGATGCTGAAAATGGTTTTGCTCCTGATGTTGGCACTATTAAAACATACAGATCTCCTGCTGGATTCGGAGTAAGGCTTGATGCTGGAAATGCGTTTACCGGAGCCAGAATCACATCTTCTTATGACTCTCTTCTTGTTAAGCTTTGCGGCTGGGGTCTTACATATGAAAAAGCAGTAGCAGTTGTAAAAAGGGCTCTTGCTGAGTTCAGGATAAGGGGAGTAAAAACAATTATCCCATTTCTTGAAAATGTTGTGAAAGACCCAATTTTCCTTAATGGTAACTGCGATACATCTTTTATAGATTCAAACCCAAATCTTGTAATAGGGGAAAAGAAAAAAGACAGAGCAACAAAACTGCTTAATTATCTTGGTGAGATAACAGTAAATGGACAGGGAACTGTTAAAAAAATGAGCTCAAAACCTGAGTTTAAAGAAGCGCCAATTCCTGAGATCCATGGTAAGGAGCCAAAGCCTGCGGGAAGCAGAGACCTCTATAAAAAACTTGGAACACAAAAGTTTATGGAGTGGGTGCTCGCGGAAAAGAAACTTCTTGTTACAGATACAACAATGAGAGATGCGCATCAGTCTTTGCTCGCGACAAGAGTAAGAACGCATGACTTATTAAAAATAGCAGAACCTATGTCTTATCTTGCAACAGAACTTTTTTCTCTTGAAATGTGGGGAGGAGCTACGTTTGATGTTGCATTAAGATTTCTTAAAGAATCACCATGGGAGAGATTGCATCTTTTAAGGGAAAAAATTCCAAACATATTGTTTCAGATGCTTTTAAGAGGCTCCAATGCAGTAGGATATACAAACTACCCGGATAATGTTGTAGATAGATTTGTAAAAGAATCTGCTGATTCCGGAATAGATGTTTTTAGGGTTTTTGATGCTCTTAACTGGACAAAAGGGCTCGCTGTTACAGTGGAAGCTGTAAGAAAATATGACAAGATATGTGAGGCAACTTTCTGTTATACCGGAGATATTACAGATCCAAAGAAAGATAAATATCCTCTTGATTATTATGTAAAGCTTGGAAAAGAACTTGAAAAAATGGGCGCGCATATTTTAGGCATAAAAGATATGGCAGGACTTTTAAAACCAATGGCTGCGACAAAACTTATTAAAGCTCTTAAAGACGAAGTAGGCATTCCTGTACACCTTCATACGCACGATACTTCCAGTAACGGAGGCGCAACACTGCTTAGGGCTGCGGAAGCTGGCGTTGATATTGTAGATGCTTCGGTTGCATCAATGTCTGGGCTTACCGGACAACCTAACCTTAATGCTCTTTGCGCAGCTCTTGAAGGTTCCGAGAGAGATCCTAAAATCAATATTTCATCCTTTAATACTATTTCAAATTACTGGGAAACAGTCAGAACTTATTACTTTCCGTTTGAGTCTGGTCTTAAAAGCGGAACAGCAGAAGTTTATTATCATGAAATACCAGGTGGTCAATATTCCAATTTTAGGCCAATGGTCGAAGGGCTTGGTCTGGGACATAGATGGGAAGAATGTAAAAAAATGTATTACGATGTTAATATGCTTTTTGGCGATGTAATAAAGGTAACGCCATCTTCCAAAATAGTTGCAGATATGGCAATGTTCCTTGTTAAGAATAATATAAAAGCAGATGAAGTTATCCAGAAAGCTCCTGACCTTACATTTCCACAATCTGTCATTGACTTTTTTAAGGGAATGATTGGACAGCCGTATCAAGGATTTCCAAAAGACCTTCAAAAAGCAATACTAAAAGGCGAAGAGCCTATAACCTGCAGACCTGGAGAGCTTCTTGAGCCTACTAATTTCGAGGTGGAGAGAAAAAACCTTGAAGAAACTGTAGGGCACCCTGTAAATGATAAAGACCTTATGTCATATCTTTTATATCCTCATGTTTATGTTGACTATGCCAGACATATTGAAAAAAATGGAGATACATCGGTAATTCCAACACCAACATTTTTCTATGGACTTGAGTCTGGCGAAGAAATTTCTGTTGATATAGATGAAGGAAAGACGCTTATAGTGAAGCTTAATGCAGTAGGAAGTTCCCATGCTGATGCTTCAAGGCATTTGTACTTTGAACTTAATGGTCTTGCAAGAACTGTTTCTGTTAAAGATAAATCTCTTGAAACCAGTGTTGTTACACGGTCTAAAGCTGATAAATTTAATAAGCATCATATTGGTGCGCCAATGCCAGGAAAAGTTTTTAAAATTCTTGTTAAAGTTGGCGATACTGTAGAAGAAGGCGATGTTGTTGCTGTTACAGAAGCAATGAAGATGGAAACAAATATAAAAGCACCTGTGCCTGGCAAAGTAATAGATATTCTTTGTGAGCTGGGAGATATAATAGAAAAAGAAGATCTTCTTATAGTTCTTGAATAAATTAAATAATTTTACACTGCTTTAACTCTTGTTAGGGCAGTGTTTTAATTTAGGTATATATAATACAGTTTTTTCTTCTTTATAGTTGCAGTTATTTTCTGCTATCAAACACGTTCATAAAAACAACAATTAAAGGGAAAAATAATGAAAGATAAAATATTTTATAACAATGAAGGCGCAAGACTTTCTGCAATGGGAAAGTATGGTGAAGCAGAAAAAAAATTTAAACTAGCGCTTGAACTTGAGCCAGATGACTACTTTATTTTATACAATATTGGTTTTGTGCTTTTAAAAAAAGGGGACAAAAAAGAATTTATAAAATGGTTTGACCTTGCCCTTGATAATACAAGCGCTAACTTAAAAGGAACCCTTGCTCGTGATTGCGGGCTTGCCTGTTTTGAAGCAACGCTTTATGAAGAGGCTGAAAAATATTATGATATTGCATTTTCCTTTGGTGAATCCTCTGCTGAGTATTGGAACAGGGTAGGGGTTCTCTCTTTTGTAACAAAAAAATATGAAAAAGCAAAAGAGTGTTTTGAGAAAGCAATATCCCTTGAGGCAGACCATGCAGACGCATTATATAACCTTGCAGATACCTATGATGAACTTGGCATGCCGGAAAAAGCAGCAGAGGCAAGGGCTGAATATTCCGGGCTATAAATTTTATTTGAGCTGAGGGATTTGTTATTTGCCATAAAACTCTTCTATGCAATGTTCTTCTATAACCCTCATTGTCTTCCATTTGCCAATAAGAAAACGAAAAAGAAAGTTAAGGCCAAGAATACATAGATATATTGTCGCAACTGTCCATGCTGCATAAACCCCTTTATTAAAATGAAATATTATAAAATAAGAGGGGAGTATGAATGTCAAACTCGATATGATAAAAACACTTGTCATTACATATTTTGTATCACCTGCCCCTTTTAAGGCAGATGAAAAAAGAATATTGAATGAATCAAACATTGTATATATTGCGACAAATTTAAGAAGAGTTCTGCACAGAGCCCATATTTCTTCGTTTGAAAAAGGATCTGCAGATGCCATAAAAGGGAAAATAAAAAAATTTGGTATCGTAAAAAAGAGAACCGCAATTATTGTCATATAAACAAAAGAAATATGAAACCCATTCCAGACACATCTTATGGATGCTGCTGGAACTTCTCTCCCCTGGTTTTGTCCTACAAGAATGGATATTGCAATACCAAGTCCCATCATTGGCATAAATGTTATGGTATTTATTGTAAATGCTATATTGGAAGCAGCTAACACTTCTGTGCCAAGAGAGCCAAGAAACAGGAGAAATACTGTGAAAGCAGCAACATCAAGGAAGAACTGAGCGCCGCTTGGTACGCCAAACCGTATCAGTCTTGAAAAAAGTTTTCTATCAAATCTGAATCCGGATATTACCTTATATTCATCGTTATTTTTTTTATTGAATATCAGAATTATATAAAGTATTACTGATACTACAGGAGATAGCGCTGTTACTATAGCTGCGCCTGCGATACCCATCTCTGGGAATCCGAATTTGCCGAATATCAATGGATAAGAAAAAATAATATTAAACGAAGTTGTTACAAGGTTTACCCACATTATAGCCCATGTTTTGCCAAGACCTGCCTTAAATCCGGCAAGAGCATTTGCCAGAATTGCGGGAAATGCCCCATAGCATAATATCGTGAAATAGGTTACTTCAAGTTTTTGTATTTCAGGGGCATGATTTGCAAGTTCGAATATAAATGGAGCAACTGGAATCAATAAAAAAACAACAGCGCCTCCGATCATGGAAAGATATATCCCCTGCCATATTGAAGGTCCAATTTTGTGTGGGTATCCTGCCCCTTTATATTGCGCCACAAATGTACTTACATATCCAGCTGATCCTATAAAAAAACTCATTAGAGTTAAGTTAAGTATGCCTGCCGGCATTGCTGCTGCAATTGCTTCTGTTGAATACCACGAGAGAAACATTCTGTCAATAAAAGTTTGGAACGACCAACTTCCAGTGCTGATTATTAGGGGGATTGATATTGCAAGTATTTCCCTGTACCCATTATGCTCTCTCCAGCGCTTTGTAACAGGGGTAAATAAATTTTTCATAATTTAGATATCGCCTAATTTTTAGGGGCGCCCTTTTTATCTTTGATATTCTTTCCGATAGGGGAATCTTTTTTGTCTGTAGCAGCAATATGATTAAGAACCCATTTTTTGAGAAAAAGAGCAAAGTCAAGTGGAACGCAATCACCTGCATCAAATTTTTTTATCTGCTTTTGCACTTCTGTCACAAAGTCATCGCACTCTGCCTTGAGGGTAGCATATTTTGGGTTTTTTGTTTTTTGCATAAATTCTTCTTCAGAAACAAGGTGAATTTTTGCGTAATTTTCAGCCTTCCGGATAGTGCGTATAAAAGAAAGCATCTCTTCATCGTGTCCAGAAGAAGCGCAAGCCCGGAATAACGCATTTGTCATTTCTACCAGTTCTTGGTGCTGGCTGTCGATTAGCTTTGAGCCTGTTGAATATGTTTTCTTCCATTCAATTTCATGATTTATGGACATATAACTCTCCTCAAAATAATGGTCTAACCCCAAAAGAGTATACTGCTTTTTTTATAAAAAGAACAAGGGCGTAAGGGTAAACAAAAAATTTACTTTGCGAAAAAAAAAATATATATTATAATAATTTCTCCATGTCAGATATAAAGGAAAAAATCAATCTTCTTTCCCGCACAGAGTTGTTCAGGCCATGCGAAAGAGAAATGGTCGAGCAAATAGCTGAATTTTGCTCACTCTGCAAAGTTCCCAAAAACAAGACTATTTTTGGAACTGGGGATCCGGGAAACAGCCTTTACATTGTCAAGAGCGGAGAAATTTCTGTTATCCAACACATACAACACATGGAAAACCAGCAGGAACATGAAATTGCGCGGTACAGCAAGGGCGATTTTTTCGGCGAAGTAGATATGTTGATGAATACACAGCGCAATGCCGAAGCCCGCGCTGTTGAAGACTCCGAGATCCTCCGCTTCCCGAGAGAGGATAAGACCCTGCAGGATTTTCTTTTGGCATCTCCGCCCACTGGAGCAGAACTTCTGCGCCTTTTTATGCAGGCTGCTGCTGCAAGAATACGTCGTGCTAATGCGCTTCTCAAGGATAACTCCCCCTGGGTACAGGAAATGCGCGCTCAGGTGTATGGCGACAAACTCACAGGGCTTTATAACAAAACTTTTTTGGAGGAGCAGCTCCCTTCCTATCTGGGCAATCCGTCTGAGCCTGTCAGTCTTCTTTCAATGAAAGCAGATAATTTTAAACTCATCAACGATACCTTTGGGCACGAGGCTGGTGATCAGGCTCTTGTAGCCGTAGGAGCAGCTCTTTCAAAACACGTTCTGGCTCCAGCTGTTGTTGTCCGCCTTGTGGGTAACGAAATTGCCTGTCTTTTCCCGGGAATAAGCAAAGATATGGCGCTGGAGCAGGCGCAGAACATCAGGAGCCTTTTGAACTCGCTTGACCTGTCAGCCATGACAGAAGGCAAGCCATTTAAGCTTTCTGTCAGTATAGGGATCGCGGTTTTTCCAAACCATGCAAAGACAGCCGAGAGCCTTATTGCCTGTGCCCGCGAGCTTCCGCTTATTGGAAGGGAGCGGGGAGGAAATAAAATTTTGTTTCCGGAGGACAAATAGAAAGCCATGCACAAGCTTAGCGATGCATTAAAAAATACGAAGATTTTTTCTGATCTTGAGGAAGCAGAACTTGATATCCTGACTTCCCGCATGAAGCGCGCGCAGTTTGCCATGGGAGAGACTGTGTTCCGGGAAGGCGAAGATGGCGACACTATGTATGTTATTCTTGATGGACTTATAAACATATCAGTACCGCTTGAAAATGGAGCAGCGCTTTCTCTTGCCACCATGGAAAAAGGCAATTTTTTTGGAGATATGGCAATCATCGAAAACGCGCCACGATCAGCAACCTGCAAGGTAATTGAGGACTGTGACCTTATTGCTCTCAACAGGAGTGACTTCTACGATATTATTCGTCATCATCCAGAGACAGCATTGAAAATCCTTTATCGAATGATGAATATTATGGCGGAACGGTTCAAAGCATCGGGCGCTGCTCTTTCTGAAATGGTTAGATGGGGTGAAGAGGCTCGAAAAAGGGCAATTACTGATGCATCTACAGGTATGTTCAACAGGCGCTTTTTTGATGAGTCATTTGGCACGTATGTCTCCAGAGCATTGGGGACTGCGAATCCCATGTCATTTGTCATGATAGATATGGATCACTTTGGTAAGCTCAACAAAAAATACGGAGAAGCTTTCGGGGATCAGGCTATTTTGGAAGCAGCAAAAGTCTTTAAGGAATCCTTTCGAAAAACAGATATCCTGGCGCGCTATGGTGGTGATGAGTTTTCTTTTATTCTTCCTGATACAGACTCAGCTAAAGCTAAAGAGCTCTGTGTTGCTATGGTGGAACGCCTCCGCAAAGTGCGTTTCCCCAATCACCCGGAAGTTGCTGTAACGTTGAGCATAGGCATTGCAGCTGTGCCGGAAAATGCAGACACTCCGATAACCCTTAAAGAAGCAGCGGACAAAGCTGTGTATGCGTCGAAGGAAAAAGGGAGGGATGCAATCACCATCGCGCCTGTCCAGCTTCAGAAAGTAAAACCGCAGACAGAATTAAAAACCGAGATCTCAACCATTCTTGAGAAAAACCATATTGTGAAAAATATCTCCAAAGAAATATTTGAAAAACAATCTTTTCTTCTTTTGGGCCACAAAGAGCCGGACGCAGATTGCATAGCCTCGCTTGTTGCTTTTGCGCTTATCTTGTCCAAATTTAATAAAGAAGTTGCGATTTTTCTTGTGGAACCGGTTATCGAACAGCTTGAGTATCTCCTGGCGATTTGTAAATACAATTACATCAAAGTAATTAGTGATATTCATGCTGATGTTCCGAGTAACGTCTCTTCTGTAGTTGTTCTTGACACGCCCAAGCCGGAAATGATTATGACAAACGCTTCGGTAGCCAGAGTCCTGGCTGACCCATCAGTACGCAAAATCGAAATCGACCATCACATAGGCGCAGATGCTAATTACACTGGAGATCCGGGTTACAGACTTGTATCCAATGCCTCAAGCACTTGCGAAATCATCGGGTACCTCAGCCTTAAGCTCTCCCTGAATCCAGTTGCTCAAATCGATGGAGAGGAGTTTTTCTCCCGGAATCTGGCGCTTTCAATTCTGACAGGCATTGTGGGTGATTCCCAAATGGGTAAATACCTTAAAACAAAAAAGGAACGGTGGTATTACAATATTTTTAGCACGCTTTTTGACAGGCTTCTTGTGGAGAAAACAACAAGAGGAGGAAAGAATCTGCGTTCTATGGAGAATATTTTCGATGTTATCCAGAGTCTTTCCAGGCAGGAAGAAGAATGTTACCTGGCAATGAAGAAACACCTTGAAAAAGCCCCTTCGATACACAGCATTGTTCTGGGGAGCAGGGACTCAGAAGAGCTTTTCCATCACTACGGAGACGAAATCATTGTCAATGTATCGAAGGCTGTTGCAGATGAGCTTTCCGAGGCAAGCACCAAGCTTGGGCTGGTTGCCTACTACGATGCTCCGCGCCTTTCGGATCTTATCCAGTTTCGTTTGCGCAGAAGTTCCAAATATGCGAAACTTGATTTGCGCACAGTTATCACGCGGCTGGGTATTACAAGTGGCGGCGGGCATCCTGGCGCTATCGGCTTTCGTATAAAGAAAAGCGAGGTAGCGGATATTACAGCTTACAGCAAAGAATTGCTCCGGCAGATACAAGAATTGCTTATCGAAGTCGATGGAGAGCAGGCATAAAGCATTCGGGATAGCCAATGCACTTTAACTTTTTTTATAACTCCATTTTTTTTGTACTCCACATTTTAGACCATTAATAGTATAATTTGTAAATATTACATGGTCTGAAGTTGGCATTATGGTGTGAAAGAACAGTGTGCATGGCGCGCATTTTTTTCAAATATGATATATTCTTTGTGGGGGAAACAATGGAAAAGCCAGAAGTTAGCGCAAATAACGAATTTGAAAAAGCCGAAGGCGATGCTGAAAAGAACCTTCAGCATGGATTCGAGGCAGAGACGCTGGATGAAAAAAACGAAGATACGGAAAAACACCTTGTTTTTACGATTCTTGGCCGATTGTATGCACTTCCCTCACGCCTTATCAGTGAAATCGCTATACCAGATGCTGTATATCCATTACCGCTTTTGCCTGCTTATGTGCCGGGAGTTATCAACCGGTATTCGATTCCTTATGCTTTGTTTGACATTGGCTTGCTCCTGTTTAAGACCCCAAGCCCCCGCAACAAAGTCCTGGTTATGAAAGATGATATCGACCGGATTGCTTTCCTGATTGATGATGTAAACGGTATCGCAGATATTTCACAGGAAATGTTGATCACTGTAGATAAAAGCGCAGAATCTAACGATTTATCGGAAGCAATCTCAGGAGCATTTAGCTGGGAGGGCAATGATGTTTTTGTTCTTGACGTCCATTACGTCTTAGCCCGGGCCTCAGACGAAGCGGTATAGTAATGCGGGTATTTCTCTGCACTTTTGCTGGTTTTTCGGTTGCAATTCCCATGCATTCCGTATCTTCCCTGGCTCTTAGCACGGATGAGGCGGCAAAGAAAACCCACGAAAACCCAAACACTTATATTTCTCTTCCACGCCTGTTTAATCTTCCATTGGAAAATATCCGCCACAGCATTGTTTTAAAAAACACGTGCAAAAGTGATAACAATACCATAGAAAGCAAAGTCGTTCTTTTGACCACTGAGGTTGAAAGTGAAACCGAAATTCCAGATGAAAAAATATTTCCTCTGCCGAAAGTATTTGAAGGCATGAGTTTTTCCAGACTATTCAGCGGCATCCAGCTGGATCCCAGCCCATGTCTTCTATTAAATCCGGAACGGCTGCTGCAGAGTATTAATGAAAAGGAGTTCACAGTATGATTAAGACATTGATTGTGGATGACAGCTCTTTGGTCCGCAACATTATCAGAGATTTTCTTGAAAGAGACGGCTCTTTTGAAATTATTGGGGAAGCTGAAAATGGTCTTGAAGGGGTAAGTAAGGCGCAATTATTGGCCCCTGATTTGATCACCATGGATATTGAAATGCCGCTAATGAACGGATTAGATGCTATAGATGAAATTAAAAAAGTATTGTCAACCGCAATTGTTGTTATCAGTAGCCACGACACAGCAAAGATGGCCTACGATGCTACAGTCCGGGGTGCCTTTGAATTTTATTCCAAAGATATGTTCCTCTCCAGGATGACTGACCAGCAGCGGGAAAGGACAATAGGTACTCTCAAGCAAATATCAGGTATCAAAAAAAGAATTCCTGTTCAGAAAAAAGATGTATATAAAGAAAGAATAGAAATGCGCCAAATCAATGCCGTAGTTATTGCTGCTTCTACTGGCGGCCCCAATGCGCTTAACAAAATATTCTCAGCCATTCCAAAGGAGTTTCCGGTTCCAATAATACTGGTGCAGCACAATATTTCCGGCTTCGATCTGAGCTTTGTACAATGGCTTAATGGCTGTACACCACTTCAGGTAATACTTGCCAGAGAGAATACAATTCCAGTCAAGGGGAACATTTATGTTGCTCCTACAGACCGGCATCTGGTGATTGGCGAAGTTGGTCTTGCGTTTAACGACAGCGGGCCAATTAATAATCAGAAACCTGCTGCTGATATGTTGTTCAAAAGCGCAGCAGAGCTGTACGGAAAATCGTTGATATCAGTGGTGCTTACAGGCATGGGTAGTGATGGGGCTGAAGGGACACGTTATGTCAAAAATGCAGGCGGTATAACCCTGTCTCAGGACGAAGCTTCATCAATGATTTACGGTATGCCGCAGTCTGCCATTGATACCGGCTGTGTTGATATGGTCTTGTCAGTGGAGATGGTTGCTCCGCGGCTGATATTTTTAGCAAATGAGAATGGTAAAATATGATTGATGTCGGGCTGGTAACAAAAATCCCCGCAGAGGTGCTCTCAAGTCCTGCGTTATTGTTTTTATATTATCGTATCGAACAGATACTTGGTATAAAAGCAGGGGGCGAAGCCTTAATCAAACTCAATAATTACCTTGAAGAGATCTGCGGAGGTTCTTTTATTGAAAAGCCTGCAGCCTATGAAGAGCTGCTTACTTCCCGGGAAAAAATTTTTGAAATTTCAAAAATTTTGACTATTGGCGAAACTTATTTTTTCAGGGAAGGATTACATTTTGATTTGTTGCTCAAATTCTTGCCTCAATTGGCAAAATTAAACCGTCCTCTGCAAATCTGTTCTGCTGCAACCTCAATCGGCTGTGAAGCGTATAGTATAGCCATGCTGCTTGATTATCAAGTGAAAAACGGATTGCATTTTGATTTTGCGATAGATGCTTTTGATGTCAATGCCGAAGCAATTGAAGTAGCAAAGAATGCACGTTATAGTTCACATACGTTGCGTAAAGACGGATCTGATTGGAAATATATTCTTGATTTATATCTTATTCCTGAGGAAAAAGAATTCGTTGTTTCACAAGATATCTGTAAAAAAGTGCGGTTTTTCACCCATAATATTATGCGCGGTCTTGAGAAACAGTATGATGTTATTTTTTTTAGAAATTCACTTATTTATTTTTCGTCTAAAAGCCGGCTTACTGTTCTGAATAATCTCGCTGAATCTCTTTTAAGTAAAGGGCTACTTTTTCTGGGGGTTTCAGAAACATCATCTGTAAATCGTCCTCACCTTGCTCACCGGAATTTATCCAATGCATTCTACTTTGAAAAAAACAGCGACGAGATTTATTATGAAAAACCGATCGAAAAATGTCCTCAGGATATTTCATCCCGAATAGAAGATACGAAGCTCCACAACCAGGCGCTTCGACACACGGTGGAACAAGACCCTGCCCATAAGGTGAAAAAAAGCACTCCCCTTAAATCCGCAGCACTGCCAGTTGATTGCGGGGAAGTAGCTGCTATTCTCAATACAGAAGAAGGGCAACAAAACGCGGAAAAAATTCTGAGTATGCTTGCAGATTCAGCAGCAGACTCCTTGAGCGGAGCAGAGCTTGTAGCAGCAGTTATGTTTTTTTTAAACAGTCAGGATTTCAATTCAGCTGATATGATTTTGGCATACATGGAAAAACGCAATGCAGGAGCAGTAGGACACTTTTTACGAGGCGAGTATTATTATCTGTTGGGAAAAACCAAAGAAGCTGAAAAGTGTTTTGAAGATGTGGTAATTAAAGACAAGGTGTTCTGGCCTGCGTTTTACAGAATTGCAAACCTGGCTGCGGAGAAAAACAAGACAAGGTATGAATATAAAATAAAAAAAGCCATTGAGAGTATTGAGCTTTTACAAAATTGTGAGACAGGCGATAAGCCTCAGTATGAGTGTTTTATGGGAGGGTTTTCTCCCGACTACTTTCGGCGAATTCTTGAAAGAAAATTGGCCACCAAAAATTAAGGATTATGGGATTTTAAGGAGAATTGTATGAAAATAGGATTAAAGTTTACTGCTACCATGATAATTGTTAGTATGCTTGTTTTAGGTTCTGTAAGCATTACTTTGCTTATACAGGCAAGGAATTACATCATGAGATTTTCTCATGAAAGGGGAATGGCTACTGCAAGAGAATACGCGAGGTTGTTTGGAGGCTACTTTGTGTCCTACTGGTACACAGCACAGACAACCGCACGCCTTTTGGAGCAGCATGGAAGTATAGACGCAGCCGAGCGACGGTATTTTCTTAACCGGACGTTGGAGGGCATTGTTGCAGGTAACCCTACTATTTTTGCCATCTGGACCATCTGGGAGCCAGATGCTCTGGACGACAACGATGCTTTTCATTTAGCCAGGAGAACCGAAGGCACTAACAGCGCAGGGCGCTTTGCTCCCTATTGGTATCGTGTCGGAGGCCATATAAGGGTGCGGACCCTAAATGATTTTGGGTTGCCAGGGCAGGATGATGATTACTACGAAATGGCAAGGCGAAGTATGCCTGGAGCTGTCCGTGATCCATTTTATTCCACTGTTGGGGGAAGGGAATTTCTGCTGACCTCAATCACAGCGACTATACATAGCGGCGGCAGAGTAGTGGGTGTTGTTGGTGTGGACTTTGATACAGGCAGGATGCAGGAAACAGCTCTGCGTCTTTTTCCCTTTAACAGTGGCGTAACAAAAGTATTTAGTAATAACGGCACAGTAGTTGGGCATCACCTGTATGAGTATCGTATCGGGACCAGCATACTGGATACTGAACGGGATATGGGTGGGCCTCATATGGACAGGCTGGAGAGAGCTGTTCGGTACGGGCAGGAATTGTATTATACACATTTTCATCCAGGTTTTCAGCAATGGATGAATATGTTTATTACCCCCATAGAGATTGGGAGTACTTATACCCCCTGGAGCCTTGCGATTGTAATTCCCAGTAAGGCTATCATGGCGCCGGTACGCACCATGGAACGCACTGCCCTTATCATCGCCATTATTGTAATAGCTCTGGTTTTTCCGGTGATAATATTCATGTCCCGCTCTTTGACTAATCCCATCCTCACGGTGGTAGATACCCTTAAGGATATTTCGGAAGGTGGCGGGGATTTGACCCGTATACTCCGGGAAAATTCCAAGGATGAGATCGGCAGTCTTGCCCACTATTTCAACCTGACTCTACAAAAGCTCAGGATGGATTTTTCCCTTTTTAGTCAGAATGCTTCCAAAGTTTCATCTGCTGTAAACGATCTTTCTTCTTCAGCAAGGCAAATTACCACTACTGCTAATGAGCAGTCTGCCAATGTAGCGGAAATTATGAGCACTATGGAAAACAATAAAAACCTTTCGGAGCAGGTCGCAACAAAGATGGGAGAAGTGGCTGAACTGGCGAAGCATACTGAAAGCATGAGCCAGCGCGGCGCGAATCTGCATGGCGCCAATGAGAGTATGATGGCAGGCATACGTCGGCAAAACTCAAAAGTTGTTGATGAGATCAAAAACCTCAGCGATGTGCTTTCCCGCATACATGAATCAGTACAGTTTATAGACAACATCGCGGATCGTACCAAGATCATAGCGTTTAACGCTGCCCTTGAGGCATCGTCAGCTGGCGAAGCTGGGATCCGCTTTGCTGTGGTTGCCAGCGAAATACGCCGTTTTGCCGATAATGTAGTAGAATCAGTTGTTGAAATCAAGGAAAGGATTTTGGAACTGGAGAACGCTTCCGGAGCGCTTATATCCGAAGCAGACATTGGTGCACAATCCATTGACTCAGGATACAACAGAATGGTCGAGCAAAAAGAAGTGTTTGAAAACATCGTAGATGCTTCCCAAAATGTAGCGGTCCGTTCCCAGCAAATCTCCAATCTGAGCAAGCAGCAGGAGATGGCTATGAGCCAGGTTTTTACTGCATTAAAAGAAATTTCTGCCGGAGTCAGTCAGTTTGTTACCTCAACTACCATGACATCGATGACAGCAGATAACCTTAATAATATGTCAGTAGAGCTAAAAAGAGCCCTTGCTAAATACCAGATCGAAAATAGGAGGGCAGATGACCAACATTGAAATTATAAAGAAAATCGAAAGAGATGAGCATGAAGGGGAAAAGCTGATAAGTAACATCCGATTGCTGCTTGCGCTTATTTATACATTCAGCACAGCGGGCATTGCTGTAATCAGAGATATGCAAGGTGCTGGTTTTATACCCTGGAGTTCCCATGTTGTTACTGCTATCTTTTTGCTGTACGCCATTTTTATATTTATTTATGTGCGGAAAAAAGAAATTCTTAGCGGTAAATTCAAATATATCTGCGTTGTTCTTGATATGACGATTCTTAGTGCAACCATTTGGGTTAGTTGTACTTATCTGGAAATATCCCCTCCACTTCCATTTCTCTCTTCACGGGCATTATTCTTTAGCATACTCATTCTGGCAGGCTCTTTCAGGCATAGTCCCAACTGCGCATATTTCTCCGGAATATTCGCAGCCTTTTGCTTTTTACTGGTTGTTTTCATAAACAGGAATGCCCTGGATTTACCCTATTTTTTCATTCTTGGGGAGAACGTAATACCTGTGAGTTTTCCGTTGTACAATGAATTTTTTAAATTTTTTGGAATGATAATAACAGGTTGGGTTACTGGTTTGGCCAGCAAGCGCCGCTTTGAACTCTTTAACAGCGCAATCAAGTCGGAAAACGTTGCTACTGTTGTTGCTTCAAAAACTGTTGACCAGACCCGCAGTATGGCAAAAATAATCCAGAAATCTACAGACGAAATTTTTGTATCTTCAAAAGACATTTTTTCCACTGCTACCAACCAGGCTGCAAGCGTTCAGGAAATCGAAACCACGATAAACGAAAACGCCCAGATCGCTGTTGAAATCGCCGAAAAAACTTCAAGCGTTGCCACTATTGCTTCAAAAATGGAAGGCGATGTTATCAATGGCTTTTCGGTTCTTGAACGAAATGTTAATCAAATGAAAGACATTAAGAAAAAAAATGATGGGGTAATTTCCGGTATTATCGCATTGGGGAACAAAATTATAAAAATTCGTGATATTGTTAAGGCAATAAATACCATTACTGACCAGACAAAAGTCATAGCGTTTAATGCTGCTATTGAGGCTGCAGGCGCTGGCGATAAGGGCAAGCGCTTTGCAGAAGTGGCAAGCGAGGTGGATCGCCTTGCCGATGACATTGCGTTGTTGACAAAGCAGATACGCGAACAGGTTGAGGAGATCCAGAATTCCTCCTCACTGCTTATTATTTCCAGTGAAGAAGGTACAGATAAGATCGCCGAAGGGAATAATCTTATAAGAGAACTGGAAGACATTTTTCGCGAAATCCGCTCTGGGGCAGAGATAACTGCGAACCAGGCGCAATCGATAACTGTGTTTACGCAAAAGCAGCAAAAATCCACTGAACAGATAAGTGTTGCTATGATGGATATTTCCAGTGGGCTCTCAAATTTTATACATTCAACCGAAGTAGCAACTTCTTCTGCCGAGGGGCTTACGCAAATGATTCATGAACTGGACACTCTCTTGTCTGCTAAAGAGGGGACATAAAAAACGGAAAGAGATATGGCAATAAACAGAGAAAAGTATATTGATAAATATGTTGACGAAGGGCTTGATAACACCGCTTTGATTGAAACGCTTGTCTTTGATATCAAAGATGGTAATTCGCTTGAAGATGATTTGGCAACTTTGCTGCGTGCATTGCATACACTTAAGGGTTCATCCCGAATGTTGGAGTTCGTGCGTATTGAAGAGCTAAGCCACGCTTTGGAAAGTGTTTTTGTTGCCATCAAAGAACACCGCGTTAGTCCTTCTGATAGCGCGATAAAGCTCATCCTTGCTTCCCTGGATTTGTTAAAATCTGGATTTGCTGTTATCCGGCAAGAGAAAGACGATGCTATTGAAATTGGCGAATATGTAAAAAACCTGGTCTTTTTGGCGGCAAACGAGGAATTTACTTTGCCGGCAGTTAATGAAGAGCAAGTAAAGTATACATTGCAAAAAAAATCTATGGACCAATCTCCAGAGGAAAAAGTTGTCAGAGGAGAGCCAGATACTCTGACAGCAGAACCTAGTGCTCCTTCCAGTCCAGCTGGTAGTGCTTCTGGTGATGTCAGGAGTGTGCCACCTCCACTGAGCAAGCCGCAAAAAGAAGCGAAATCAGAAAGCATACGCATTCCCATTGAAAAAATTGACGACATTATAAAGAGCATTGCTTCTTTGCAGTTCCTTGAAATTGCTTCGAAAAGTATTTCAATGGAATACATTGCATTGAGCAGTATGATAAAAGAGTATTCAAAAATACTCAAAGAGGATAAAAAGCATGATCCTGCCCTGGTGACGAGTTTTGTAAAGTTGGAGAGACTCAGCGAGCGGATCAATTCGACTATGAAAAATTATAACATAGATGCGGGCAGCCAGATCAAAAGTGCATACGACAGGGTAATTTCTCTTCGCACCCTTCCTCTTTCCACTATTCTTGACAGTTATCCGCGTTATGTGTACCAGCTTTCGGGTGAGCTTGGCAAAAAAGTGCAGCTTACCATCGAAGGTAAGGAAAATGAAATCGATAAAAACATTATTGAGACCCTCGCTGAAATGTTTATGCATATGGTGCGTAACTCGATTGACCATGGAATAGAAACCCCGGAAGAGCGCCTTGCTGCCGGAAAAAGCGAGACAGCACAACTTTTGATTACTTGTTTGCAGGAAAGCGGCAATATGAGGGTTGTTATTTCTGATGACGGGCGCGGTATTGATCCGGAGCGGATAAGAGAAAAAGCAATACGTGGGGGCTTTGTAACAGAAGCTGCTGCTGCTTCGCTTACAAAAGAAGCTTTGATTCATTTTATTTTTCAAAGCGGTTTTTCCACCTCGAAAAATTTGAGCAATGTTTCTGGCAGAGGAGTGGGTCTGGACGTAGTGCGTGATAGTGTTGAAGCCCTTAAAGGCAGTATTGTTGTGGAAAGCAACGTTGGAAGTGGTACTGCTTTTACCATAGCAGTGCCACTCTCGATTGCAGCTTTGATGGGATTCCCCATTGTGTGCGGAGAAATGAAATTCATCATCCCTTCGAATTTTGTAGATACTATACTGCTGATAAATCAAAGCGACATTGTAACCGTGGTTGACAGGCCGGAAATAAAGTACTCAGGACGCATGATAAAGCTTTATTACCTTAGCCAAATTTTGCGGATAAAAGCAGAATCTGTATCTATGAGAGATGCTGTCTTTGTGGTAATAATCCGCTCGTACGATGATATAATGGCTCTGGCTGTTGACGATATCTCCAGCATGAGATCAGTTATTCTTAAAAATATGCCGAAGTTTATGGAAACAATACCAGTATTTTCCGGCATTGTTCTCAATGAAGATTATGAACTTGTAAGTGTTTTGCACATCCCTGCAATCATAAAAATGGCAAAGCGCATCAAGAGCATTGATATGAAAAAACGCAATGTGGAATTTGAAAAACTCCGCAAGACAATTTTAGTTGTTGATGATTCTCTGGCTACCCGGGAAATCGAAAGTGATATTTTGACAGCAGAAGGGTACCTGGTGGATACTGCTGCGGATGGGGCAGAGGCGCTAAGAGCTGCTAAATCCAAGAATTACGATTTAATCTGTACAGACATAAATATGCCTATCATGGATGGTTTTATGCTTACTGAAAATATAAAAAAGAACAATGAACTTTCCCATATCCCTGTTATCGTTATTTCCTCCAGGGCAAGCGAGGAAGACCAAAAACAGGCAGCCATGCTCGGGGCATCACGGTATATCATAAAGAATTCGTTCAACAATCATAATCTGCTGGAAGCAGTAAGAGAGCTTCTTGGAGGAGACCAATGAATACAGAACAAAAACGCATTTTGATTATGGAAGATTCTGATATTTTTGCTGATATGCTCCTGGAATTTTTGGCTTCACTGGGCTGTGTAGTGGAGCGGGCAGTTAACGGATTTGATGGATTCAAGAAGGTATACAGTTTTATGCCGCATATCATCATCACAGATGTTGAAATGCCGCTTTTTAAGGGGTATCAGGTGACGCGACTATTGAAAGCGCGCAAAAATACAAGAAGCATACCTGTTATTATGTATACAACACTGGGCGAAGCAAAAGATAAATTTTGGGGCGGAGATGCAGGCGCTGATATATATATCGAAAAAGCGCCGGATAATTTTCAACCGCTGCATGATGCTATTACCCAAATTTTTTCTGAATCCAGGGATATAGATTTTTCAGCAATAGAACGGGAAAGTAAGCGAATCAATGACAATTCCATTATTGAGTTAATGAATAATTTATTGGACAAAAAACTTTTTCAGACAACGATTATTGGTATGCTTGCGAAATTATCGGACAGGGCATACTCGCTTGAAATGACTGTAGAGAAAATTCTTTCTCTGCTTAATAATGTATGCGAGGCGGAAATCGTATCACTGATGGTGTTGAGCGCCGAAGGTGCGCTGTATGTCTATACAGCGAATTTTGCTGGATTTACAGTGGAAATTGTTGATGATTTTTTTGGGATAAGTGTATCTGATTTCAACAATATGTTTCCAGATTTTAAGGTTTCGAATACGATCGCACAAAATTTGCTTCCTGCTGGAAACAATAAGAAAAAAGTAGCGGCATATATTACGATCCCGCTTATAATCGGAGGAAATAAATTCGCTTCTGTCCATATTGCCAATACTATAGGCGAATATTTTTCACCAAGTATTTTGGAAAATATCAATGTATTCCTCGGGGCAGCTGCTCCAATTGTCGCAAACTCGCTTTCCACGCTTGAATTGCTTGAACTTCAGAAAAAAACCAGAACAGCTTTTGCTCGTTATGTACCCGCCGATGTTATGGATGAAATAATAAGTGAATCATCAAAAAAGGTAGCCCAGAGTGAAAACAAGTATGTTTCGGTTCTTTTCTCTGACATTAGGGATTTTACTGCTATATCAGAACATTCAGACGCGCAGCTTGTTGTCGAATTCCTGAATAATTATTTTTCGAAAATGGGTAGTGAGATAATTTCAGAAGGCGGTCATGTTGATAAATTCATGGGGGATGCGATTATGGCGGTTTTTGGGGCTTTTCGAAACCTTGAAAACTCTCCAGTAAATGCGGTACGTGCTGCGATCAAAATGCTTGCTGCTCTTGATGGAATGAATGCTGCAAGTACAGCGCTTTCTCATGATAATATACAAATTGGAATTGGAATAAACTATGGCAACTGTGTTTTGGGAAACATTGGTTTCCAGGGCAAAATGGATTACACCGTAATAGGGGATGCGGTTAACGTAGCCGCGCGTATTGAAAGCCTTGCCAAGAGTTATCGTCACCCGCTTATTGTGTCAGAATATGTATATGATGTGGCAAAAAACAATTTTCTGTTCCGCAAAGTAGATAATGTCAGGGTTAAGGGAAAAGGAGAACCTGTAGCTATTTATGCTGTTTATTCAGGTTTTCGGGGCGCTGCAGGTAATGTTTTAAGAACAGGTGAAGTTTCTGATTTGCCTTCCATACCTTCTCTGTTGGTTGACCGGGGAACTCTTGTAAACTATAACAAGGGGCTGTCGGTGTTTTATATGCGTGAATGGAAATTGGCAGAAGAGTATTTTTCAAAGGCATTGGAGGCTGATGAAAACGATTATCTTTCGCAGCTCTATCTGAACCGCACTATTGAATTTGCGCGGAAACCGCCTCCTGATACGTGGGATGGAGTTGTTACGCTTGCCGAAAAATAGGCTGGAAAAATCGTAAATTATTGGCGCTTTTTGAAAAAAACTTGATATTTTTTAGCAAAATGGTATTCTTAATATGAAGCAGTGCTATTTAAGGCATAACACGCAAACAAATTATGTAGCCAATCATTTTATTTAAACCCCTTAAACCCATCTCTCCTTAAAACATCATATATAATAATTGCAACTGAGTTTGATAGATTAAGAGACCTTGCTCCTGCTAACATTGGAATCCTTATGCACTTGTTATGGTTTTTTTTAAGCAGCTCTTCAGGAAGTCCTTTGCTCTCTTTGCCAAACATAAAAAAACAGTTTTCCGATACTTTGGTTTTTGTATAATCTTTTTTAGCAGTAGTCTCAACATAATAAATATTGATTTTTTTGTGCGTCTCAAAAAAATCATCAAGAGAGCTATATGTATTAATATTTACAGATTCCCAGTAATCAAGACCTGCGCGCTTTAAAGATTTATCATCCATAGAAAACCCCAGCGGCTCAATTAAATGAAGATTTGCCCCTGTTGCAGCGCAAGTTCTTATAATATTTCCGGTATTTTGAGGTATTTCCGGTTCAACAAGCACAATATTTATTGGCATATTCCACCTTTTTTGCAGTATAATATCTTCTATTATAATATTATAATCAGCGACTCCGCATTATAAAGAGGGTAACTGAATTTGTCAAAAAAAATGTGGTATGTATATATTGTAGAATGTCGCGATAAAACACTTTATACTGGAATAACTACCGAGCTTGAAAGACGGGTGGAGGAGCATAATAACTCTGACGAAAAAGGGGCAAGGTATACCAGAGCAAGAAGACCTGTAAAACTTGTGTATCATGAAATAGTCGATAGCAGAGGCGAGGCTGTAAAAAGAGAAACAGCAATAAAAAGGATGAAAAGAGTCTCAAAAATTAAGCTGTTAAAAATACTGATTTTATGCTAATATGGGTTTGGAATGAAATAAGAGGTATTTTTTGTTAATGAAAGAAAAAACCGAAAAAGTTTACCATGTTGGAATAGATATTGGATCAACTACTGTTAAAATAGTTTTAATTGATCCAACAACAAAGGAAATTATCTATTCTGATTATAGAAGGCATAATGCCGATATTCCTGGAACTTTGATATCTATGTTGACCGCAACCATGATTTCATATCCTGATGCGTATTTTATAACTGCTGTATGCGGGAGCGGCGGTTTGTTTATTTCTCAAAAGCTCGGGGCTTTTTTTATACAGGAAGTGGTTGCCAACTCTCTTGTAATAAAGAATTACTATAAAGATGTAAGAGTTTCTATAGAGCTTGGCGGGCAAGATGCAAAAGTGGTTTTCTTTACATTGGATGAAGAAACAGATCAGCTTATTGCTTCTGATATGCGTATGAATGGAAGTTGCGCAGGGGGCACAGGAGCATTTATTGACCAGGTTGCAGAGCTTCTCTCTATCAGGATCGAAGAATTTGGAAAACTTGCTGATAAGGGCGTCAAGGTTTACGATATTTCAGGCAGATGCGGAGTTTTCGCAAAAACAGATATACAGCCCCTGTTGAACAATGGTGTTTCTAAGGAAGATATTGCCCTCTCCACTTTTCATGCAATAGCAAAACAGACAATAGGTGGTCTTGCCCAGGGTATGGAAATAACTCCAAAAGTAATTTTTGAAGGGGGCCCTCTTACTTTTAATAAACGGCTTATTGCTGTTTTTAAAGAACGGCTTGGTTTAAAAGATTATGAAGTTATAGTACCGGAAAAGCCGGAAATCCTTGTTGCTTATGGCGCAGCTCTTTCCATAGATATTATGTTTTCTTCTGAAATATATTCCCATGAAAATAAAGGGTTGAGAGCAATAGAGCTTATTAAAATAATCAAATCCCGTGCAGCAACAAAACATTTACCCAGTGAAGATGAACCAATGCCCCTGTTTTTTAATTCAGAAAAAGAAAAAGAAGATTTTTGCAAAAGGCATAAAAAAGAGCAGCCTCATGCTTATAATATCCCCGAAGGCTGCAAAGAACTTGATGTTTATATTGGAATAGATGCAGGCTCTACAACTTCAAAGATTGTATTAATAGATAACGAAAGCCGTATGGTAGATAGTTTTTATTCCAGTAATCATGGAGACCCGTTTAAAGTAGTTAAATATGCTCTCAAGAGATTGTATGAAAAATATAGAGATATGGGAATCAATCTTAATGTACTTGGTTTAGGCACAACAGGATATGGGGAAATGCTTTTTTCCAAAGCATTTTTTGCAGATTACCATACTGTTGAAACTGTTGCGCATGCAGAAGCTGCCCAGTTCTTTGTTCCTGATGTAAGTTTTATTCTTGATATTGGCGGACAGGATATGAAGGCCATAAATTTAAGAAAAGGGATAGTGACAGGTATTGTTTTAAATGAAGCATGCTCAGCAGGTTGCGGCTCTTTTGTTGAAACTTACGCAAAATCGCTTGGTATTTCTGTAGATAAAATTGCAGACCTTGCTTTTCGTTCAAAACACCCTTCCTTGCTTGGATCAAGATGTACTGTTTTTATGAACAGCTCAATTATTACTGAACAGAAAAATGGAAAGAGAACAGAAGATATTCTTGCAGGCATAAGCAGGTCTATTATAGAAAATGTTTTTACAAAAGTTGTAAGAGTTTCCAATTTTAATGATCTTGGAGAAAAAATTGTTGTACAGGGCGGTACTTTTAAAAACGAAGCAGTGCTTCGCGCTTTTGAACAATATACAAACAGAGAAGTTATAAAAGCTCCATATCCCGGAGAAATGGGCGCTTTTGGAATAGCTCTTCTTGTAAAAAAACACATGGAAGAGATTGGCGAACTGCAGGGCAACAGGGTGGCAAGCAAATTCCAAAGTTTTGAAGCGATTAACGAGCTGGATTATGATAAAAAACCTTCTGTTATATGTAATTTTTGCACAAACTATTGCAACAGAACAATAATATCTTTCAGTAACGGAAATAATCATATTACAGGAAATAGATGTGAGAGGGGAGAAATAATAGGCAGCGAAGATCAGCAGGATATAAAACAGAAACTTAAAGATACAACAGAAAAGCTGGAATCTGTTCCGGATATGATGAAACTCCATAATCAGCTCCTTGTGGAAAATTATCCTGTAAAAAAAGTTTATGACAGCAAAATTAAAATAGGTATCCCCAGAACACTTGAGTTTTGGTACAGCCTCCCTTTCTGGCAAACATTTTTTACAGCGTTGGGTTTTGAAGTTGTTCTCTCTTCGCCATCAAGTTACGATATTTTTGAAAGAGGGCTGCAATATGTTCCATCCGATACAGCATGCTTTCCGGCAAAACTTGTTCACGGACATATAGAAGACCTTGTTGCAAAAGGGGTTGACAGAATATTCCTTCCAATGATGATAAGGATGCCCAAGGAGAATGACTCTGCAGACGGTAATCATACATGCGTAATGCTTCAGGGATATTCCATGGTTGTGGAGCAAAGTAATGATGTTACTTTAAGAACAGGTATTAAATTGGATATGCCTATTTTTCACTGGTTTAATGAAAAACTTAAAAGCAGACAGATTACCTCATGGCTTTCCAAAGAGTTTTCAATAAAAGGAAAAGTTATTTCTGATGCTATTAAGCAGGGCAATAACTCATTAGAAATTTTCAGGACAAAACTAAAAGAAGAAGGCGCGAAAATTATTGAAAGCATTAAAGGAAGCGATAAAATCGCAGTTGTTCTTGCCGGAAGGCCTTACCATGCAGACCTGCTTATAAACCATGATCTTTCAACTTATTTTACATCTCAGGATATTCCTGTGCTTACTATTGACTCCCTCCCTGATCTTGAAAAACAGAATCTTTCAGATGTAAGAATGGAGACAACGATAAATTTTCACTCAAGAATGATTGGAGCTGCAATAGCTGTCTCAAAGCATCCGAACTTAGAGATAGTTCAAATCGTAAGTTTTGGTTGTGGTCATGATGCGATCATCTCTGATGAAATGTTAAGAGAGCTTAAGGAGCGATGCGATAAAGAGCTGCTTATTCTTAAACTTGATGAAGGAGAATCTGTAGGGCCTCTTAATATCAGAATAAAATCATTTATAGAAACAATAAAATCAAGGCGGAAAAAAGGAGACGCAGTCTGCGAATATGCTTCTGCGACAAAGCGTCCTAAAAAAATTTTATATACCAAAAAAGACAGAAAAGAAAAAATCATCCTTGTTCCGAATCTTTCTCCGGCATTCTCATATATTATTAGCCGTATAATGTGTAACGATGGCATAAGAATGGAAGCTCTTCCTGTGGCGGACAAAAGAGCAATAGAACTTGGAAAAAAATATGTACATAATGATATATGTTATCCTGCCCAGATAAATATTGGAGAAGCGCTTGCTTATCTTGAAAATACAGATAAGGATAAATCAATGTTTGCAATTGGGCTTGCAAAAAATTGTGAATCATGCAGGGCAGGTCAGTATGCAACGCTTGGAAGAAAAGCTCTTGATGAAGCAGGCTATCCAAATATGCCCATTATTACAACAGGGATAGATACAAAAGGGATACACCCTGGATTTAAATTTACAATCATGCACCAGCTTAAAATGCTTTGGGGACTTACAATTATTGATACTTTTGAAATGATGTTGCGACGTATAAGACCATACGAAAAAATGAAAGGGCTTACTGATAATACTTTTAACCACTACGTAAAAGTATTGAGCGAAAATATTTCAAAAAGAAAAGATACTTTGCTGAAAATTCTTGTTGATGCGATTAACGCTTTTAATGATATAGAAACAACAGATGAAAAAAGAAAGCCAAGGGTAGGGATTGTTGGTGAAATATTGTTAAACTATCATCCTGCATCAAACTGCTACATTGAATCGTATCTTGAAATGAATGGAATGGAAATTGTGCAGCCAGCAATGCATGATTTTTTCAGAAAAGAGGAAGTAGTAAACAAAGAACTTGGAAGGAGAAAGCTGGCCCCATTTGCGTTTATAAAATATTTTATTCATGATATAACAGGAAAAGCTTATGACTATGTTCATGGAAAAGTGTGGGGAATTGTTGATAAGTATTTTAGGTTTGCAGAGCACAGAGGTAATATCCATAATATTGTAGAAAAGATAAGGCCTTTTGTTGATATATCATACTCAGGAGCAGAGGGGTGGAAATTGCCAGGCGAGATACTGGAAATGTATGAAGCTGGAGTAAAATCTTTTGTAATTATTCAGCCTTTTGGTTGTATTCCAAATCATATTGTTGGAAGGGGGATGATAAAAATGCTTAAAAAACAATGCCCTAATTCACAAATTATTGCTCTAGATTATGATCCTGATACAAGTATTGGTAATGTTGAGAATAGGCTTCAAATGCTTATAATCAATGCAAGAGAATTGGAGGGCAGAGATAAAACTGCATCTTAGATTTGCAATATCGGTTGACGGTGTCAATTATTTTTGGTAGGGTGCTTTTATGAGAATTGCTCATATTCATAGTGGCGTAAGAGGAATAGCTTCATACGCGCTTAATTTGTATAAATATTTTGAAAAAACCGGGGACAATACTCTAGTTGTCAGCGAAGCTAAGTGGACAAAACAGAAAATACCTGTTTATGAGCCAAAGTCTTTTTTGCTCGGTGGAATATTGCCCTGGGCAAGAAGTATAAAAGAAGTTGAGCAAAATCTTTTGGAATTTAAGCCAGATATTCTCCATCACCATCACCCTTCAGGCAGGCTTGATTTTAATATTAAAAGATTCAGAACAGCTCTTGGGACCCCATTAATTTGCACATTTCACATGGCTGTAGGTTCAAGAAAATATACAATAGATAAAGTTATGAACACTTTTTTCCGGCTAACCAGAAGCAACTTTACAGATGCAGTATGTTATGTTGCTATAAGTAAATTTGTAAGGGAACAGCTTATAAGGATAGGCGGAGTTCCGAAAGAAAGAATCGTGCTTCTTTATGCAGGAGTAGATCCGGATAGTTTTAAACCTGTTCAATATGAACCGCATGATACACTTGAAATTTTATTTGTAGGGCAGATAACGCCTGAAAAAGGGATTGACAGGCTTATTCGCATTGTGCAGAGATTGTCCGAAGAGAGAAAGGTAAGATTAAGTATTATAGGTAACGGGACCTTGAAGCCAATTTTAATGAAAAAGACAAGAAACAGTTCTATAATAAACTGGGTAGGGTTTCTGAACAGTCCGGCAAAAGTTGGGGAATTTTATGCAAAGTCTGATGTTACAGTACTTCCTGTAAGATGGGATGAAGCTTTTTCATATATCCCTGTAGAATCGCTTTCAAGCGGAACACCTGTAATTGCTTCACGCCTTGGCGGCAATCCGGAAATTATCCAGGAAGGGAAAACAGGACACCTCTTTACTGCCAGAAAATATGATGAACTTTATGATATACTTAAAAATGCCGAAATACCAAAACTTTGGGAAATGGGAGCTGTGGGGCGTGAGTATATTCTTGAAAAACATACACTTGAAACATTTGGAGCCAAGTATAAATCGCTCTATAAAAATGTGATTACAAATCCTGAAAATCTTAATCAGATTGATTAAAACTTAAATCCAACAGATAGCGCAAATTCCAAATCATTCATAGTGTGGCCTTGAATATTTCCATAGTTATTAATATGGATATAATAAATATTTGAAGCCAGAGATATACTATCTGTAAGGTGAAGCTTGCCATAAAGACCCAAAACCATATTTCTCTCAACAGTGCCGGTAGGAGTGCGAAGCCTATTGGCATTTCTTCCGAAGTAAGGGCTTTTTACACCATCATTATTTATATCGTTATTTATACCTTCCCAATATGTTCCCGGCCTATCCAGCGAATCATTCATTTCTCCCAAGAGCCTGTATTTTATATTTATGCCAACCAAATATTTATCTGGTTTTTCAAACTGCGCAGCAGCATATAGTATTACAGCATCTGGTCCATATCTATAACCTATTGGTTTGTTTATATGTTCGTGAGCATCGCTATGGTATGACCAAATTCTTCTTCTGTTTGTAATTCTTCCGTTTGGGTGCCATCTGTTGTAAAGAAAGGGGTCTGTAAATGCAGCTTCAAGATTAAATGATAAAAACCCGTCGAAAGCTGGTTTTATATAAGTAATTCCTCCAAGATATCCTAAGGCTCTTGGTCTGCCGCCTTCACCAACAAGCTGAACTTCATCTGCAGCAAACTGGAGATAAATGTTAAGCCCGCTAAAAGGGGTATAATCTGCTTCAATCGAAATAATAGAATTGGAGTATTGGGGTGTAAAGTGGCTATGTAAAATAAAAACAGGCATTAATTCAGTAATATTTAAATATTTATCCCCAAATAAAATTGCTTCGGTTATGGCAAGTGAAAAATTATCCTGCACTCTAAATTCGAGTCTATTTGCTAAAAAAGCTTTAAACAGTTCGTTGAAAGGGTCATAACCGCCAAAGCCGCGAGGATTATTTTCTTTGAAACGTATTTCGTCATCTGTAAGCCAGGGGTCAAGCCCCATATAAACTGTAGTGAATTTAAATCTGCTCCAGTAGGTAGTAAATCTTATTATGTTAAAAAAGTCTGGGTAATCAGAGATTATCATGTTGCTTACAATTCCCGGTCCCCAGCTTACCTTGTCTCTTCCGAACTGGAAATTCCAGTGTTCGCCCCCAATAGACAAAAATGACCTGAATGGGAAATGCCAGTCAAATCCAAAAGGGTTTCCTACATTCGTATAGTTATTGGCTAAATCTGCAATAGCATGTTCCTGTCTTAACTCGATTTCCAAATTCATAAATAAACTTGTAAAAAACCACCCTTCAAATGGAACAAGAAGAAGAGGTTGTCTTTCCTCGTATCCATGTTCCCGCTTTTTTCTGTCATTATTTGCCTGAAAATAACCTTCTATATTGATTTCCGGAGAAATTTTATAAGCTGCTTTTCTTGCCCCTGTTCTTTCATTCCCGAACTCAATCTCTCTTTTGATTATTGTTAACGAGTCCGCAGGCACAGAATCAAACAAACTTTGAGGAAGAGCTTCCATAATTTTTTTTGCTTCATCCGCAGACCATGGCCTTGCTAAAGATGGCCGGCTTTTTCCTGCAAGGATATAAAGTCTGTCCATTTCCCTGTAAATAGGAGATGAGAGAGGTATTATTCTCTGATAATTTCTTTTTGCGCTATTTTCAGTATCTTGAGAATTTGTTTGCGCTATTGCTAAAGGCGCACTAACAAGACCAACAGTAAATAATATTGCAAAAAATATAAGGAATATCTTTTTCATGTTTTTTAATATGCCTGCCACCTGGCTGAAAGTGTAAGAAAACATTGCCAGCCTCTCCCTCCGGGAAGATTGCCCCAGTCATTTGCTATGTTGCGGTTATATGCAGCGGATAACGAAGCATTGAGCTTTACGCCATAGTGCGGAATTCGGTATTCGGCATATATCGTAAGGTCAATATCTGTTACTCTATAAATTCCTGCTATCCCGCGGTCAAGAAATCTGTAATTTCCTGTCCATGGGTCATAGAGGTGATGCATATGCCAATATCCGCCTTCGTCATCCCTTGCGTTGTATTTTATACTTCCAAAGGCGTGTTGTGTAAACCAGAAAGAAAGTCCATAAGTTAGTTCAAGAGAGTGGTCATATCTGAAATCAAAATAGATCATATAAGAGTTTGGCGCAAGAACATGGCCAAGATTCCTGTTGTCATTTGTATAGTTTCTTCTTACGCCATTAAGAAGCCTGTGTGTGTACATCCACTGGTTTATATATGTAGCTTCCGCAGTTATTGTAAGTCCTGGAATAAGATCATGGTGCCGTACTCCGAGTGTTGTTATCAACTGATTATGGAAATATGAAGGATTAAAGAGTTGGCTAAAATTCCAGTCATCAAAATAAAACGAAAGATATATTACTGCTGGTGGAAGGCGGAATATAAAATCAACGCCGCCCAACTTGTTATCGTAATCTCCTGTTGCAACTCCGCTTATGTAATAAAGTGAAAAAGGATTTAAGTACGCAAGCTCGAATCTTGGCGCATAGATTACTGCTTCGTAAATGGAAAACATTAGCCAATCTGTTATCTGAAATTCAAATTTATGCATTGTTATAATTTTTCGCCCATCATCTTCGCTTCCTATACCTTGCTCTCTATCTCTTAGGAATCCAGTCATCCATACAAAATTCATCCGTTTCCCAAAGGGGATATCAAGTAAAAAATATTCATAAGGCTTTGCAGTGTTTGAAAGAAGGCTATTTGAAAACTGGCTTGGTCCCCACATAAAAGCATTTCTTCCAAATGAAATTGTTGCAAGATTAAGGTCGACTGTCATTTGATTAAGCTGGTTCATTCTTATTGAAAGGTCATTATGACCTGGTATGCGGTCTGCGTTGTGATTAAACCCTGACTCTCCTGTAGTAAGGCGGTAAGTATACATATTAAAATCAGGTTTGTGTGGAGTATGGAATTTCCTGTACGGAGGGGTTTCCCATGTTTCGAATATAAGATGCTGATCTGCCCTAAGTCCAAGATAAAAATTATTGGCAAGCGTAAGGTCTATAATCAAATCTGCTCCAAGTACTGTTGCTGTATCGGATGGAGTGTCAAGCGCCATATTAAAGGTGGCATACGGCGCTGCATTAATGGAAGCTGAGAAATTGTCATCTCTTACGTTGAATAACGAAAATCTATTTCCGGAAATCCTCTCTATATGGAATAAAAGCTCATCAATATCGCGTTGGGAAAATTTTTCCGGAGCAGCCTTGAATTCAAACAATGTTTCATTAAGCAGCGTATATACTTGTCTTTCTGTATAAGGCTTTGAGGTTGGCAAAAACAATATCCAGCCTCTTGCATACGCTCTGTCAAGAAAACGGTAAACAGGGTCTGCAAATGAAACGTGCTTAAGGGTTTGAGCATATACGTTTGTACTTTGCAAAGCAAATAAAATCATTGCTGCTAAAAGCATTATTTTTTTTGCTTTTATTAATATTTTTATCTTTGCAAGCATCAGTATACCCCTTTCAAATAGTTTTCTGCTTTTTCTATTGCAACCAATATTGCCTGATCCATATTATAATATTTATATTCAGCAAGTCTTCCTGTAAAAATATGTTTCCCTTTTTTTTCAAGAGCTTTGACATCAGTTATATATTTTTCCCTTTTTTTTGTATTATTTTCTGTAATAACAACATAGTACGGAATTCCCTTTTCCTTGGGATATTCCATGCAGATCACAGTTTTATTTGAGTCAAGACATTCGCCGGTCATGTGTTTGAATTCAGTGATTCTTGTAAAATCATAATCATTAGGATAATTTACAACAGCAACACTTTGATAAAACTGCTGTTCAATAGTTTTAAATTCAATATGAAGCGATCTGTACTCAAGCTCTCCATATTCATAATTAAAAAATTTATCCAGTTCACCTGTATAAACTGTAAGCCCTTTTTCTTCATCAAGAAGAGAAGACGCTAAGTACCCAAGTTTAAAATAATCTGCCCCAAACATTATCATTATGTTCTCATGGTCAAGCATATTGTCTACCATTTTTGTATACCCCGAAGAAGGAATACCCTGATACTGGTCTGAAAAATATCTTCCGTCCCTGTTTGTTCTTACAGGAATTCTTTTTGCTATTTCTGCGGAAAGCTCTTCTGGCTGCCTTGCCCACTGTTTTATTGTATAATTTTTAAAAAAGAGATTGTATAACCTTTCCCCAACCTGAGACACAACAGCGTCCCTGAAATTCAGGGGAGGGTTTGCAAATGAAGATTTTTTCACCTCTTTTTCAAGAAAAGGGAGAACATCTTCTGTTGTTATTGATGTGTTGTAAACCATATTTATTGTATCAGCGTTAATTGGAAAAGGGATAAGAAGTCCTTCTGCGAAACTTAGTACTCTGTGCTGAAAAAAACGGAATTCTGTAAATCTGTTTACAAAATCCCATACCTTTTTATTATTTGTATGAAAAATATGAGGGCCGTGAGTATGAACAGTAATACCTTCTTTTGAAAGGTAATCATGGCAATTCCCCGCGCTATTTTTTTGTTTTTCGATTACAAGTACTTTTTTGCCAGCTTCTGCAAGGATTCTTGCACAAGTAGCTCCTGAAATTCCTGCGCCAACCACAAGACAATTGAATTTCATTTTAGCCTCCTCTGGACTCCACCAAGTGGAGATATTTGGATTTGTTACTGATTCTGTAAACCGAAATAGATATTAACATTAATTGAATTGTTTATCAACGAAACAAAAATCGCACGAAAGCTTGTTTTTGCATAGCCAGGCGAGGAGAATAATAATAAAAGATTTAGTGCCTTTTATTATTATAGCTAATAAACAGCATATATGTTTATAATTGATGGAATAGTTCTTATACTTTTTACAGCTTTTCCAAAATCCGCATCACTAGCAAGCTCCATTGTAAAAAAACCAGTCAATTTTTCATTATCATTTTCTGTAAGTCTTCCTTCGATAAGATGCCCGCTGTATTTTTTTAAAGCCCCTTCGATTTCAGAAAATAAATTATGTGTTTTTTTTGCTATAACTTTAAATTTTTTGGAGGTTTTTTCAGAAGAAGTATCCCATTTTACATCTGTTGAGCGGTTTTTTAAATTTTTAATATTTTTTAAATTTTTACAATCTTCTTTGTGGACAATAATTCCTCTGCCTACAGAGATATAGCCGGTTATAGGGTCTCCGTGAGCTGGCGAACAACATTTTGCAAAATTTATCATTGTATTTTTTTCACCATCTACAGAAAGTATTATCTTGTTTGCATCTTTTACCTCTGTTACTATGGCGCTGTCATCTTTTACTGGCAGTTCTTCTTCTTCAATAACTACAGGTTTTTTATTTTTTGTCGTATCTTTATTGGCTAAAAGTTCGTTGCTTTTTGCAAGCCATTGCCTTATTCTTGCTTTTGCCTTGGGAGTTTTTGCTATTTTAAGCCACTGTGGAGTAGGGTGGGCATTTCTATTTGTTATAATTTCCACAACCTGAGTATTTGTAAGCGGCCTGCTCAAAGGTATTATATATCCGTCAGCTTTTGCCCCGGCAGTACGGTCGCCAACATCTGTATGTATTTTATATGCAAAATCTATAGCAGTAGAGCCAATAGGCAGTTCAAATACATCCCCATCAGGGGTAAAAACATATATTGTATCTTTGAGTATTTCTTCTTTCAAATCATTAAGAAAATTCGTTTCATAACTTTCGAGATGGTTCCACTGTTTTAATTTGGTGACAAGAGTAATATCTTTGGGATTTAAACTATTGGTTGTTTTCCTTGTTTTATAAAGCCAATGCGCTGCAACACCATATTCGGCAGTTTTGTGCATTTCAAATGAACGTATCTGGACTTCGAGTAACTTCCCGTCATCTGTTACTACTGTTGTATGGAGGCTTCTGTATCTGTTTGTTTTGGGAACCGCAATATAATCTTTAAATCTTCTTTCTACAGGCAGCCACAACTTATGGACAAGGCCAAGCACCGCATAACAATCATTCGCAGTATCACATAATATTCTTATCCCAAAGATGTCATATATTTCTTCGACTGGCTTACCGGTTTCGTTCATTTTTTTATAGATAGAATATATGTTTTTTACTCTTGAAGTTATTTCAACTTCTATTTCCTCTTCTTTTGCTGCTTGTTTAATTTTTTTTTCTATATCTTTTTTATTTTCTTCTTTTTCCAATTGTTGAGAAACAAGAAATTCTGAAATTTGTTTATAGGCTACTGGATTCAAGTATTTAAGAGAAATATTTTCCAGCTCTGCTTTGATCCATGAAATTCCAAGCTGACCTGCTATTGGCGCATATATATCAAGACATTCTTGTGCCATAATTTCTTGTTTCTCTTTTTTCAAAAAAGAAAGGGTTGTCATGTTATGAAGTCTGTCAGCGAGTTTTATTAATATGACTCTTATATCTTTTACCATTGCCATAAGCATTTTTCTAAGAGTTTCAATTTCCTGCGCTGATTTATTTGCAGCTTTTACAAGTTCGATTTTTGTTACTCCATCGACAAGCTCCGCAACTTCTGTGCCAAAAATGGCTTCTATTATGCTGTAATCTGCATCTGTATCTTCTACTGTATCGTGGAGAACAGCAGCTATTATTGCATTTTTATCAAGATTAAGGTCTACCAGAATTTTAGCAACTGCAATAGGGTGGATAAAATATGGTTCTCCGCTTGCTCTTTTTTGATCTCCATGCATTTTTTCGCCATAGCTGGTGGCTTCCATTATCTCGGAAATGTCCTGTTCCTGATATTTTTTTATCTCAAGATATTTTTTCAATGATTCTATTTCTGCTTTAAGTGTTTTTACTTCTTCCATCCGTTTATTACTCTTTCTCTTTGTGACATATCCTTCTTAATTAAAATATACTTGAAATTATTTTTTATTAAAAGCTCTCGAATAATATGCATTTGAGAAGGGTCAGCTTCCATGCAAAGCAAGCCACCTTTTTTAAGATGCTTTGCTGATGTTTCTATTATTTCTCTTATAAGATCAAGTCCATCATTTCCGCCTCTCAATGATATTTCAGGCTCTGGCCAATTATTGGAAACCATTTCATTGACATGCCTGTTTTCGAGATAAGGAGGATTTGAGACTATTATATGATAGCTGTTTTTTATGGAATTAAAAAGATCGCTTTTATAAAAAGATAGTTTTTTCCCTAATATATTTTCACAATTTTTGTTAAAAATGTGTTCAGTTTCTGTAAGAATATCAGATGCTTCCACACTTGCTTTTTCGCCAAGTTCAGATTTTAGTGTTATTGCAATACACCCGCTTCCTGTGCAGAGGTCAAGTATTTTTATGGGCAATAAGCCATTCTCTTTTATGATTTTTTCTGATTCTTCCAGAACTGTTTCAACAAGTGTTTCTGTGTCGCGTCGGGGAATAAGAGTGTTTTCATTGACAAAAAAAACACGGCCGAAAAATTCTTTTTCGCCTGTTAAATAGGCAACCGGGTATCCTGAAATTCTTTTTTCAACCATCATATTAAAATTTTCAAGAATATTTTCCTGGATATCGCAGTTGTAGGAAGCAATAAGCATTTCTTTTGTCATGCCTATTGCTTTTTGAAGCATAACCTGGGCATCAAGAAGTGGGGTTTCTGCCCACCTTTTTGAGATTTTATAGGATGCCTGCATAAGCACTTCTTTTATTTTCATTTATTTTTCTCTTATATTTTTTGCAATAACTTTTCCTTTGCACTAAATTTAAGAGCTTCAATAACTTCGGTGAGGTCTCCTTCCATTATATATTCGAGTTTGTAAAGAGTAAGGTTAACTCTATGGTCAGTAAGCCTGTTCTGTGGAAAATTATAAGTTCTTATTCTTTCGGACCTGTCTCCTGTTCCTATCTGGGTTTTCCTTGCTTCTGCCCGCTCTTTCTGTTTTTTTTCTTCTTCGATTTCATAGAGTCTTGACCTTAGAACTCTTAGAGCTTTTGCCTTGTTTTTGAGCTGAGATTTTTCATCCTGACATGTTACAACAAGTCCTGTAGGGATGTGAGTTATCCTTACGGCAGAGTCAGTGGTGTTTACACTTTGCCCCCCATTACCGGATGATCTGTAAACATCTACTTTAAGGTCATCTGGATTTATCTCTACATCTGTTTCTTCTGCTTCGGGCAGTACTGCGACAGTTACAGCAGATGTGTGGATGCGGCCTTGAGATTCTGTTTCCGGAACTCTTTGCACTCTGTGGACTCCACTTTCATATCTTAAATTCTCATACACATTTTTTCCTGCTACAGAAAAAATTATTTCTTTAAACCCACCTAAGCCTATTTCATTTAAAGATAAAATTTCGATTTTCCATTTTTTAGTTTCAGCATATTTTGAGTACATTCTGTACAGGTTGGCTGCAAACAAAGCTGCTTCATCGCCGCCTGTGCCTGCCCGTATTTCTATAATAATGTTTTTTAAATCAAGAGGGTCTGGCGGGATAAGAAGCTGCTTAAGATTTTCAAGCATTTTTGTCTGTTCTTCTTCAAGCATTTTTGCCTCTTCTCTGGCAAGTTCTTTAAGCTGCTGATCTTTTTCTTCCTGTGCAATCTGTTTCGCACCTTCGATTTGTACTGATATATTTTTATACTTCTCACTTGTTTCGTAAACATCATGAAGGTATGAGTGTTCCTGCATTATTTCTTTATATTTTTTTTGATCTTTTACTATATCCGGGTCGGAAAGTTTTTTTTCAATCTCTTTATATTTTGCGACAAGTTCTTCTATTTTATCAAACATATTTTAAGCTCCAGTGATCTCTTTTTTATATCAAAAAATAAGTATAACTTCAATTAGCGTTTGTTTAATCTTAATGTAATAATTAATTATTATGATTGTTTAAGGCTTTTGCATAACAAGCGAGGCAGCTCCGATAATAGCTGCATCCTGCTGCTCAAGTGATGATTTAAGCAGTTTTATGTTTTTATTTTTATAAATATCAAACATTTCTTCTCTGAAATATTTTTCAAGAGGTTTAAAAAGAATCTCTCCGCTTTGCGCCACTCCGCCTGTAAAAATTATTGCTTCAAGCGAGAAAATATTTAAAAGGTCATTGGAAAATGATGCAAGATATTTTGCAGTTATATCAAATGTTTCTATTGCAACACTGTCCCCTTTATAAGCTGCTTCTGCAATTATTTTTGATGTAAGAGTATTGGGATCATAATTTTTTAAAATAGTTGTAGGATTCTTTTTTTCAATTATCTCAAGCGCTGTTTTAACAACACCGCCTGCAGAGCAATATTTTTCAATACACCCTTTTCTTCCGCAATTACAACTCCTCCCTCCCTGCTCAATAACAATATGCCCAATCTCCCCTGCAAAACCATATTTACCATGCAGAAGTTTGGAATCGCAAAATATTCCGCCGCCAATTCCTGTTCCCAGTGTAACTACAATAAAATCTGTAAGCGATACTGCGCAGCCAAAGATTTTTTCTCCAATAGCAGCAGCATTTGCATCATTGGTAACAGAAACAGGCGCAATATCATCAAAACCTTCTTTTAAATTTATCCCATCTTTCCAGGGGAGATTTGGGGGAGACTCAATTGAGCATGTATGTACATTTGCATTTGGAGCTCCTATCCCTATTCCCCCTATTTCGGGAATTTTTATTTTATTTTTTTGAATTATATCTTTAATTACTCTTTTTAATTCTTCTTTAAACAGATGGGGCTCTGGGAAATCCCATGTAGCAATGTCTTGTTTTTCGATTATTTCTCCTTTGCAGGAAACAATCCCTATTTTTGTGTTTGTGCCGCCTATATCAACACCTATAAAATATTTTGACATCTGTTTTCCTTTTTGAATTTATTGCTAAATTTCAACTATTTTGAAAAAAAATAACGCTATTCTAATTGAATATGAAAAATATATATTTATAATATACTCTAATTAATTTATTTCAATAATAATATTTTCAGTCTGGAGAAACTATGAATCCAGCTGAACAGAGACTACATTGGCAGGGGGTATAAATTGTTGGTAGCGAGAAAAATGGTTGTATCAATTGAATTTGTTTTAAAAAACGAAAAAGGTGAAATTCTTGATTCAAGCGAAAAAAGCGGTAATCTTTCATATCTTCATGGCTATAGAAATATTGTAGAGGGTCTTGAGGAAGTTTTGGAAGGTAAAAAAATAGGGGAGTCTTTTTCTGTATCTGTGCCTGTTGAAAAAGCGTATGGGCCAAGAGATGAAAATATGATTTTTACAGTTCCCAAAGCGAATTTTATAGATGAAGAAAACCCTGATGTCAAGGTAGGAATGGAATTCGAAACAACCATAGATGATGCTCCATATATACTTACAGTAGTTGCGGTAGATGTGGACAATATAAAAATCGATGCAAACCACCCGCTTGCAGGAAAAGCGCTATATTTCGAGGGAAAAATAGCAAATATACGAAAGTCTTATAGTGATGAGCTTGTGCAGGGATATCCAATTAAAGAAGAAGAGGAAGAAGAAAAGGCTTAGAATATTACTTTGTCTTATCTGGATAGAAGAATTTTAATAATTGGGAATAGCTGTTAAAATAAAAGTCAGCCCCAAAAGAAGGAATATCCTTCCGGATAATTTTATTTGCCTGTAATATTTTGCATGAAGTTCATCCCATTTTTCAGGATTTTTTGGCCTGTGAGGAAGCGCTTTATATTCAACAAGAAACAGCATTAGCCCAAATGAAAACATTGAAATGCCGATAGATATACGTGCCAAAAAGTCCATTAATATAACCTCATTTTTTCGAAGATTTTATTTATAATACCTCAATTATTTGATTAGGCGAAGCCGTATCCCGTAGATTTATCAAAAAATTTACTTTTGTTCCCCTGATTTGTACGGGAAATGAAAAGGGTAATTGAAGTATCTAGCCCGTAGATTTATGTTGACGCCCTGATGTCCGCACCTTACTATTATTCTAATGACGAAAAACTATGAAATACTTTGCGGAAAAATGATTGAAGAGCAACTAAGGGCGCGAAATATAAAGTCCGATGCTGTTTTGGCTGCCATGCAAAATGTAAAGCGGCACCTTTTTGTTCCGGAGAATCTGCAAAATTATGCTTACAATGATTCACCTTTGCCAATTGGATTGGGCCAGACAATTTCACAACCTTACATTGTCGCGTTTATGAGCGAGCAGCTTGAGCTTGTTCCGGGCATGAAAATTCTTGAAATAGGGACAGGATCCGGGTATCAGGCTGCTATTCTGGCTTATCTGGGCTGTGAAGTCTATACGATCGAATTTCTGGAAGAGCTTGCTGCCAAAGCAAAGAATATTTTTAATGAACTTGATTTTAATAATATAAAAGTAAAACATGGAAACGGTTATTTAGGTTGGCCAGAAGAAGCCCCTTTTGATGCTATAATCGTTACTGCTGCGCCGGAGAGCATTCCGGAAAAACTGATCGGGCAATTAAAAGAAGATGGAAAAATGATTGTGCCAGTGGGAAAAGTTGATTCAGTACAGTTGTTAAAACTTATAATAAAAAAAGATAAAAAAATTATTGAAGAAACCCTGCTCCCTGTAAGATTTGTCCCAATGGTGGAATAGCTCTTTAGCTGTTGTAGTTCTAAGTGGATTTGTGGAACAAGGGTAAAATTATTTGCTCTGCGGTATGTCTGGTATTGATGCAGTTCTTCATCTGTAGGAACATCCTTGAAAAAAATCTCACTTTTTTTCCTAAAAATCGAAGCAAATCTCGTCATTGGACAGTAATAGAGATAGCGGTTTTACTTTCTGGCAGAAAATTAATTCTTGCAGGAATTGAAAAAAGGGCAGGTTTAAAAATGGATGAAAATTGCGTAATAGCTATCAAGGACATGATTTACGAGATTCGAGGTCATAAAGTCATGCTCGACAATGATTTGGCTAATTTGTATGAAATTGAAACCAAATTTCTTAACAGAGCTGTCAAAAGAAACATGGAGCGTTTTCCTGATTTCTTTATGTTTCAATTGACTGAGGATGAGTGGAGACTTTTAAGGTGCCAATTTGGTACCTTAAAAAAGTATATTAGAAAATATAGACCTTATGTCTTTACAAATCGGTGTGAGATTACATAAAAGGCTGCCGGGTGGCAGCCTTTTATAAAACTATTTGTTCTGCGGGATGTCTGGTATTGATGCAAAGCCTTTCTGCAGTTCTTCATCTGTAGGTACCTTGTCAGAAAGGGTGTTTGTATTGTAGGACATATAAGCAGAGAGGTCAAAATAACCTGTACCGCTAAGCCCGAAGAGTATTTTCTTTTTTTCTCCGGTCTTTTTACATTCCAGAGCTTCGTCAATGGCAACCTTTATAGCATGGGCAGATTCTGGCGCAGGGAGTATCCCTTCTGTCTTCATAAATTGTATAGCTGCTTTAAAAATATCTGTCTGAACTTCTGCGCGCGCTTCAATATGTCCGTCGTGGTAGAGCTTGCTTAGTATGGGACTCATGCCGTGGTAACGGAGTCCGCCTGCATGGTTTGGCGAAGGCATAAAGCCGCAACCAAGAGTATACATGCGCAAGAGCGGAGTTGTTTTTCCAGTATCGCCAAAATCATAAGCATAGCGCCCGCGTGTAAATGTTGGACAAGATGCTGGCTCTACAGCAATAAATCTCGCATTGGATTTACCTGCAAGTTTTTCTCCCATAAATGGGGCAATAAGTCCTGCAAGGTTGGAACCGCCACCAGCGCAGCCTATGATGATATCTGGCTTTATTCCATATTTGTCCAGTGCTATTTTTGTTTCCAGCCCTATCACTGACTGATGCAATACTACGTGGTTAAGAACACTTCCCAGTACATACCGGCACTTGTCGGTCTTGACTGCTGTTTCTATGGCTTCGGAGATAGCGCAGCCCAAAGAGCCTCCGGTATCAGGATTGCTTTCCAATATTTTCCTGCCTGCCTCTGTAGTATTTGAGGGCGAAGGGATAACTTTTGCTCCGTAAGTTTCCATCACTGCCTTGCGGTAGGGTTTCTGCTCTGAGCTAACCTTTACCATGTATACTGTCAAGTCAAGACCGTAAAAACCACATGCCATTGCTAACGCAGTTCCCCATTGCCCAGCGCCAGTTTCGGTTGTTAAACTCTTGATCCCTTCCTCTTTTGCATAAAAAGCTTGCGGCCCTGCAGAGTTGAGTTTGTGGCTTCCGGAAGTGTTGGTCCCCTCAAATTTATAGTAGATTTCAGCTGGAGTCCCCAGCTCTTTTTCAAGATAATAAGCGCGAATCAATGCTGAAGGCCGGTATGCCCTGTAAAAATTCTGAATCCCTTCTGGTATAGGAATAAGTTTTGTATTGTCATCCAGTTCCTGTTTTACAGCTTCTTTGCAAAAAACTGGTTCCATATCAGCGGAGGTAACAGGTTTCAGAGTTCCTGGGTGCAAAATAGGGTCTGGCTTTTGCTTCATATCAGCGCGCAGGTTGTACCAATGTTTTGGCATCTCATCTTCATTAAGATAAATTCGGGTTGGAATTGATTTTGCCATTTTTGTCTCCTTAAAATTAGTGTGAGCGTATTCTTGCACGCATGTTTCTTTATGCAGAAACGCTTCTATATAAAGAAACATACTGCGATAAAAAACTTTTGTCAATAAATTTTTATTTTTTTTTATTTTTTTTTGATAATACTGAATTATAAAATTTATATTATATATAGAAGATTATTTAAACTTTTGAGGCTGATGCAGGGACAAGTACTACTTTGTACTGAAATTACACCCCTTTGGAGGGGTGCAACAGGGTTATTTTTTAATTTTTTTGATGAAATTCTCTAAAACATCATCCATATCCGGACGCCCAATCTCCTGCAGACTGTATTCTACCCGCGTACAAGGCTTATTTATCTTTACTACACGCTGCAAATCTATTGGTGTTGCAATGATTACAGAATCGCAATCAGTTTTTTCTATTGTAGCTGCCAAATCCTTCATTTGTTGTTCACCATAACCCATGGCTGGCAACAGTTTGCCAATGTTTGGATAAGCGCGATAGGTTTCAGCTAACCTGCCAACTGCGTATGGTCGCGGATCAATGATTTCAGCAGCGCCAAATCGCTTGGCAGCAACAATCCCTGCTCCGATTTTCATATCGCCGTGTGTCAGTGTCGGGCCATCTTCTATAACCAATACCCGTTTGCCACGTATTGCTTCCGGCTTGTCAACGCTTATTGTAGAAGCAGCGTCAACTACTGTGGCGCGTGGATTTATCTGCTCAATATTTTCCCTTACTATTTGAATATTATCAAAATCAGCGCTGTCGATTTTATTTATCACAACCACATCTGCCAGGCGCAAAGTTATTTCGCCGGGATAATAAGAAAGTTCATGACCTGGTCTGTGCGGATCTACTATCGTGATCATCAAATCAGGCTTGAAGAGCGGAAAGTCGTTGTTGCCTCCATCAAACAAGATTACGTCGCAGCCATCAGGGTCATTTTCCACTGCGCGCAGAATCGCCTCGTAATCCACGCCTGCGTAGATAACGTTACCGCGCGCTATATGAGGCTCGTATTCTTCCATTTCTTCGATGGTGCAATTATTTTTTGCAAGGTCATCAATATGGGCAAAGCGTTGAACCTTCATGGCTTCAAGGTCGCCGTATGGCATTGGATGGCGTACAGCTATAACTTTAAGATTTTTTGCCATTAGAGCTTCTGCAACGCGGCGAGAGGTTTGGCTTTTGCCACAACCCGTGCGTACAGCTCCTACTGCGATTACAGGTTTGTTGCTTTTGAGCATTGTCTCTTTATGTCCCAGCATCGCGAAATTCGCGCCGGCAGCATTTACCTTTGCCCCTAAGCTCATTACAAAATTGTACGGAACATCACTATATGAAAAAACGCATGAGTCAGCCTCAAGGTCTTTGATCAATTTTTCCAGGTCCTCCTGAGGATAAACAGGAATACCATCCGGATAGAGTTTGCCAGCAAGAGAGGCTGGGTATTTACGACCCGCGATGTCCGGAATCTGAGCAGCTGTAAAAGCCACTACTTTATAAGCAGGATTATCCCTGAAAACTGTGTTGAAGTTATGAAAATCGCGACCAGCTGCGCCAATAATAATAATTTTTCGTTGTGCCATTAATATTCTCCTTTGTATAGTGCGGTCAATACGGTTTATATAATATGAATCATAATATTTTTTCGCAAAATTTACAAGATATTGGTAAATGTGCTGAATTAGAAAAACAATTTGACAAATCTCGTTAAGATGTTGTAAATTTATTTGTATGTATAGACTTTAAAATAAGTCTGCGGAGATTTTTACACCGCAAAAAGGAGTTTGATGTATGAAAAAGGTTCTTTTTCTCTTGATTATTCTGACTGTAGTTGCGGGAGGCGCTTTTGCACAGCAACACTATGTTTCTGGTGATCTAATACTTTTAGGGCTTGGCGCAAGGTACGAATTTCAACTTACGCCTAGTTTCTCTGTGGGTGCTCTTACTTATGTAAGCGGTGGTCTTTTTAGCACTTCTTATGGCGTATACGGAACAGGGTATTTTTATCCATGGGGGAGAGATCCTTTCTATGTAGCTCTACACGCAGGGTTTCGCACCAGGACGTTTTTCCCTGATACGAGCTGGGAAACGAATTTTTCCGGGTTTATGTTAGCTCCGGAAGTTGGATGGAGAATTGACGCAGGCAATCCCGGAGGATTTTTTGTCCGTCCTGGTATAAGGATACCTCTTCACTTCGTAGGCGCACAGGAAGTAACAACAGATGCTGGTGGAACTGAGAAGGTTAATGCTGTTGTCCCAGGGTTTGTACTTTTTGTAAGCTTGGGCATGATGTTTTAAGTGAGCTCTATGTAAACTTAAAAAAGGGGGTTATCAATAAGATAGCCCTTTTTTTATATCTTCTGAAAAAAATCTGCTGCCAGTTTTAAAACTTGTTCTGGCGCACCGGGAATAGACAACTGGTGGTCTCCATTCAGCGCCACTGTCAGTGGCACATGAAACATTTCTGCAAAAGATTTGGCATTGCTTAGCGGAACTGTCTGATCTGCTTCACCATGGATCATACAGAGTTTAGCCAACCCCTTTTGCCAGAGGGTAAAAACATCATGGCGCTCCAGATCATCGAAAAGTCCCTGGGTGAGCTTCAAGTCACGAGTGTATCCGTATTTTGCCTTTTCAAAAATGCATTCACCTGCTGTTTTCAAACATCTCTTCTGCTCTGGTGTTAGTAGCTGGATAAGCAGGCTTGGCATATTCACTGCTGCTGAGCGGAGAAAAGCGCGGCAGTTTTTTTTCTTTGCAGCCAGATGAATCAGTGTAATATACGCGCCAAAACTGGAGGCAAAGTAAACAATTTCTGCTTTAGGTGCCAGCGCGCGAGCGTGGGCTTCAACAGCAGCCAGATCTGCCAGGCAATTGTTTAGTCGCAAGAACTCACCGTCTGCCTCGCTCTCTCCGTGGGCAGGTAAATCAAAGCTAATCGCGCCAATACCCAGCAGCGGCAATTCTTCAAGCATCATTTTTGCAGTAAAGCTCTTTTTGTGACTGCCAAAACCATGAACAATTACGCAAACGACTTTTTCTTGTCCAGTGATGTTATAAAGACAAGGCACTTCATAATCGCGGTCTTTGGATAGAAATTCAATTTTCACTGCCATAATGTGCTTGTCATATTTTTTGCAGTATCCATGTAACTCCTTCAAGGCTATTTTCTAAATCAGCACATTCATTAAGCTGGCTTTGGACATATCCCTCAAATATTGCCTGCTTTTCAGGGTGTTTTGCTATCAATTCTTTTGCGCGTGCAGCAATTGCTTTGTTATCAGAATCAAAATCATGTTCTTCGATGCCTGATGTTTCTTCTACAAGCTTCAAGCCGCTATCTTTAAATAGCTGCATCCATTGCTCATGTGTCAGGTATTCATAATTTTTATACTTTATTTTTCCGTTGGTCGCTCCATCAGGCAGATAGGCTTCATCAATCAGGATAAAACCTTTGGGCTTGATGGTTTTAATAAGCTTGTTTAAGGTTTCCTGCGGATTGCCCAAAATATTCCCTGCTGCGCCAAAGATTACGCAATCAAAATCTGTTTCCGAGTTCACAACATCATTTGCATCAGCACAAACAAAGTAACACAATGGGCTAACCTTCAAATCCGTTGCTTTTTGTTTGGCATACTCAATAAAGTCGGGAATTAAATCAAAACCATATACATTTACACCCAGACTTGCGGCAATTTTTATTAACACTGCGCCTTTGCCGCAAGCCAAATCCAATATTTTGGTATCTCGTGATATAGACATATGCTTTTCTATCAGCCTGATCATATCCCGCGGATTGCTTCCCAGCTCCCACAAATCCTGGAGCAGGTATGGCAAAAAAGGGATTAGTTCTGTTGTTTCTGCTGTTAATGAACAGGCAAGTTTTTCTTTGGTTTCTTCATTCATGTTTTATCTTCCTGACCTTATGTGACCTATTGGTAAAAGATATAACGGCTCTTCGTTTGCCGGAAGCTGAAGCACTTGCCTTACCCTGTTGTCTATGAAAGCGCCGATAGCGCACGTTCCCAGGCCAAGCGCCTCTGCCTGCAGGTAAATGTTTTGGGCAGAATGTCCAACTTCCATAAATGCATACATACGGCCGCGATCACCATATCTCCCTGTTATTCTGCTGAATATTACACTGTAAAATATTGATACAGGCGCGTCCCTTACCATTCTTTGACCCAGCGCAGCTTCGGTAAGTTCAGTTCTTACATCTCTGTCTATAACCCTTACTATTTTGTGTCCATCGGCAATATATCTGTATACACCTTGCTCTATCCCTTCTACATTTCCGATTATCGCATAAATTTCAAGCGGATATGATGCGCCTGCAGAAGGAGTTGTGCGTAACCCGCCTCTTAAAGCCTGGCCTTGCATGGGAGATGTGATTCCATAAGCCGCCCACAAAATTTGCGACAACTGCTCTGCTGTTAATGCTCTGTCCTGAAAACTTCTGTGTGAACGGCGGTTTGCCAGCGCTCTTTCTACACTTATATTGCCATCTGTTTTAGGCGAAGGTAATATATAAGTCAATTGTGATTCTCCTGTTCTTATTAAACTGCTGTTACCTGGTCTGTTTTCTGATGCTCTGCCATTGCAGGCAGGAAAAGCAATAAAAAAAAGCAAGAAAAACAACCAACTTTTTTTTGTCAAATTTAGCATTGTTTTCATTTTTTCTCTCCTCAAATTTGGATTTATTGCCTTTTTGTTAAGTATATCATCAAATATATTTCCTGTCATATAACAATGCAGCATTCAACACCACTGCTATTGATGCAGCATTGTGCGCCAGCGCGCCGGTAACTGGATTTAATATTCCAAGAATAGAAAGAATAATAGCGATTGTGTTAAAAATTATGGAAATAGAGATGTTGAAAAAAATCAACCTGACTGTTGCATTGGACAACTTTTTCAGGTATGGGATTTTCGCTATGTCGTCACCCATCAGCGCAATATCAGCAGCTTCAATGGCTATGTCGCTTCCCATGCTACCCATTGCCACGCCAACATTTGCTGTTTTTAATGCTGGAGCATCATTTACTCCGTCACCTATCATGCAAACATTGCGCCCCTCATTTTGTAATGCCTGTATCTGTTCTACTTTTTGAGCAGGGAGTAATTCTGCGTAAACAGATTTTATTTCAACCTGCTGTGCAAAGTAATCTGCTGTTTGTTTGTTGTCGCCTGTTAAGAGAACAGTGCTGGTGTGTATTTGTTCCAGTTCCCGCACCATGTTTTTCGCAGCAGGGCGCAATGTGTCTGATAAGGTAATAACCCCTTTGCACTCGTTGTCATAAGAAACAAGAATTGTGGCTTTCCCCTGTTTGCGAAACTGCTCCAGGGTTGCGACAATATTATCATCCAGAGCGATTCTGTTCTCATGCAGGAAAGCGCTGTTGCCGCATAAAATTTTCTTGCCATTTATATTTGCGCTGATCCCTTTTCCTGGTATCATAATGAAATCTTCGATAGATTGCATTGTTATGGCCTGTTCTTTTGCATGAGCTACAATAGCTTTGCCAAGGGGGTGTTCTGAGTGAGCTTCAGCCGAAGCAGCGAGCAAGAGAAATTCCGCGTTGCTCAAACTTGAGTCAAATAAAGCCACATCGCTGACAACAAGATTGCCATGGGTGAGTGTTCCTGTCTTGTCAAAAGCAATGGTGTCGACCTTGCCCATGCGTTCCAATGCTTCGCCGGATTTGATTATCACACCATGTTTAGTGGCTTGTCCAATTGCTGCCATGATCGACGTTGGTGTTGCAAGAGCCAGAGCGCAGGGACAAAATACAATTGCTACTGTTACTGCCCGTATAATATCCCCTGTAAAAAAATATGTAGCCATTGCAATTAAAAGTGTCAAAGGGACAAGCCACGATGCCCATTTGTCAACAATACGCTGTGTGGGCGCTTTGTTGTTTTCAGCTTCCTGCACCAGGCGAATCAACTTTTGAAGAGAAGAATCTTCTCCCACTTTTGTTGCTTTGATGTCAATAGAACCAAAACAATTTATTGTGCCGCAAAAAACATTGTCACCAACTGTTTTGTCAATGGGTAATGATTCACCTGTAATGATGGATTGGTCAATTGATGTATTGCCGGAAACTATTTCACCATCAACAGGCACAGCTTCGCCAGGAAGAATACGCAGAACATTATCTTTTTCTACCTGTTCAACAGGCACCATTTCTTCTTTGCCATCTTTGATAAACCGTCCAAGCTTTGGGGCAAGGCTGATAAGCCGTCCTATCCCTTTTTTTGCCCGCTCTGCTGTTTTCTTTTCCAATATTCCTCCGATAGCCATGATAAAAGCAACCTGGCCTGCTGCAAAAAGCTCGCCAATAAAAATTGCAGCAACCATGGCAATGGAAATAAGCAAAGAAGAAGATATTTTGCAAATACCCTTGTTATATATTATTTTCCAAATAGCAAGATACAAAAGCGGGTAACCGCAAACCACAACAGCTACCCAAGCAGGGTCTACGGGGATTTCTGTTTTTAAGATAACCACGAGTGTCAAACTGGCAACAAGAAAAATGCCGCCAATGATCGTTATTTTCAGGCTGGAAAGCAGCGCAAATATCTTTTTTAGGATATGCTCTTTTTCTGTCTTTATATGTTGGCCGCAACTACAGCAACTCATAAAATAATCCTCCCTTAAACAATGCGCGAAAATTGTTCGATAGCAGAAGAAAGTTTTTTTATTGTTTCCTCTTCTTTGCCATCACGAATACCAGCCAGCACGCAATGGTGCAGGTGCCCTTCTAAAACAACCTGCCCAGCCTTATGCAATGCGGATTTCGCAGAGCTGATTTGAATAAGAACATCTTCGCAGGGCTTCTCTTCTTCGATCATTTTGATAATGCCGCGTATTTGTCCTTCGATCCTTTTTAACCGCTTGGTTACAGTATCAGCGTTCGTGCGTGTTTTCATAATCAACCCCCATAAATATATAGTATATACCCCTATCCCCTATAGTATAATGCGGAAAATTCTGCTCTGTCAATAAAAAATACAAAAAATTGGCTGCTAAATTTTTAAAATGTTCTGGGTAATTAGAATTCTGTAGGCGCAAATTCGGGGTTTTTAAAGAGAATTTGGTAAAAAAAACGAAAAAAAATCGCTTTTACCCTAAAATTTTATTGAAGTTCGGTTTTTTAGCTAAAAAAATAAGATATAATAATCATCTCTTAAATTAAAAACTGTGGATTCTATATGTGGTTGAACAAAAAGGGGGAATATAGAGACATGGAAAATGAAAAAAAACTGAAGGTACTGGCTAATCAGGGGGATCCTCAGGCGCAGTTCGAACTTGCCAAACTATATCTGGAAAAAAAAGATTTACACCTTTTTTTTAAGTGGATAAAAATGGCTGTTGAACAGGGGCATGAAGATGCTGAAAACTGTTGGGACCAGTACAAAGAAAGGATGGAAAAGACAAGTTCTGGTTTATTTTTATCAACTCTATTTTAATAAGAGATGTAAAAATTTGTTTGCTGGATTCATTTAGGAGGTGCTGATATAATTTAACTGGAAAGGGGGGCTTATGCCGCTATTTTCTTTGAAAGATGTTCGATTCAAAGAGATAATCCAGTATCCTTATATCGAAATACCAGAGGGCTGTGCCACATTCATATCCGGGGGGAGTGGATGTGGAAAAAGCACTCTGTTAAAACTCCTGAATGGCACGGTTTCGGCAGATAGCGGGGAAATTCTGTATGCTGGCAAGCATATTGAAGCGTATAACCCAGTAACGCTCCGGCGTGAAGTGTTGTTATGCGGGCAATCAGTGTTTCTTTTCGATGGAAGTATTCAGGAAAACTTTTCTGAGTACTACAAATATCGTGATTTATCGCCTCTTGCACAGGAAGACGTGCATGGCTACCTGAAGCTATGCGCTGCATTATTTCCTCTGGGAGCAGACTGCGCTGCCATGTCTGGTGGTGAGCGGCAGCGCGTATTTGCCGCGATTTGTCTTTCTCTTCGCCCCAAAGCTCTGTTGTTGGATGAGCCAACCAGCGCGCTGGATGATAATACTGCAAATACTGTAATGACAAACATCAAAACCTTTTGCCGGGAAAACAACATTACGCTGATTGTGGTTTCGCATAACAAGGCGCTTGCAGAGACTTTTGCGGATCATGTCATTGCGCTTGGCGGAGGGCAATATGAGTGAAGTCATTTCTCTTAATATTTGGCAGTTCTCGCTGATTTACCTGTTGCTGATTGTGGTGCTTATCATCATGAAAAAATGCAGGATTAACCAAACCAAGCTGTTGTTTGTGGCCAGCTTGCGCATGACTGTGCAGTTGGTGTTGGCTGGGTTGGTGTTAACATATATCTTCCAAAATCCGCGCCCATTGTTTACAGTATTATATCTTATGGTTATGACAGGCTTTGCCATATTTATTGTCCTGTCCCGCAACAAAAGTATTAACAAGCAGTTCAAGATCATTGTGGGAGCTTCTTTGGCATCAACAGGGCTTGCTATTGTTTGTTTTTTCATAATGGTTGTGGTTGGCGTGAGTTTGTTTAACCCGCAATACACCATCCCAATCAGCGGCATGATTATTGGTAATGCCATGACCGGAGTGGGGCTTGGCTTGCGGACATTCAACGAAAGCATAAAGGCCAGACGCAGCCGTATTGACGCGCTTCTGAATATCGGAGCAACTCCGCGAAAAATCCTGCTCCCTTTTGTAAACCAGTCCCTGGAAACAGCCCTGCTGCCCACGCTCAATTCCATGATTGGTATGGGAATTATTTCTTTGCCAGGCATGATGACAGGTCAAATCCTTTCTGGTACGTTACCTATGACAGCGATTCTTTATCAAATTGCTATTATCATTGCCATTTGCGCTGTGACTTGTCTTGCAGTGTTCTGTTCACTTTACTTCGGGTATAAAACATTGTACAACAAGCGGCAACAATTCATAAACTTATAATATCTGGATATTCCGGCAATATGTTCAAGTATATTAGTGTCTATACCAGTACTCGATGTTTGCATTTATAAAACCAAGCATACGGGTAGAGTTTTCATCCAAATCCAGTCCTGCGGCTAATTCAAGAGCCTTGGTGTATTCTGCATAAGTTGTTGGGTCACTATGCCTTGCGCTTGCAATGGCTGCCCCCATGAAGGTCAATATTTGTTCGCGCAATGCTGGTGTTGTAATGGTGAGCGCGTTTATTACAAGAGCAGGGTCTTCTTTGAATCTGCGCAAAACCTGCATACCTGTTTCTCTATCTTCTCCAAGATTCCAATATTGCTCAAACAAGGCAAGCACTTCCTCCAATGAGTTGGCGCCTCCACCCTGGCGTGTCTTATTTTGGCACCCGGCAAATAAAAACATAAGAATAGAAAACAACAGCAATAATTTCTTCATGAAACACCTTCCCTGCTTATTGTGGGGTTAATGCCAAAATCCCCAAGCCATTAAAATTACAGCGCAAATTACAGAGCTTGCCATAGTAAAATAATTAAACACCATACTTGCTTTTGCCGGTTCTTTTTTTCTGTTTATCCACATAAAGTAAATCCAGATTGGAACAAAAATTGCAAATGCAATATTAAATATAAAATGTATTTGTAACGATGCATATGGCACAAAACTAAGTCCCCGTATCGCAAAAAGCACATTATTAATAGTTACTGCTGCCATAGATGCGTAAAGCGCGATGTTCATTTTTTTCATTATGTTGGAGGGTGTTTTTTTCTTTTTGTTTCTTATTGCACCGATAACTGTGATAATTATTGCAGCCAGGATGTACAATATACATAGTGCAAAAAGAATTGCGCTGCCAAAAACCATGATCAGCCTGCCGATACCCACGGGCAGCAAATCAAAATACATTAATGAAATACGAGTTACTCTGCCGTCTTTTGTTTCAAAGAAAAGGTAATCAATAAGATCCATGAACGCAACGCCACCGCCAATGTTTTTAAATACATAAGGGCTTATTTGAATGAATTTCGCTCCTGCAATATCCAGTGTGTTTTCATCAATAGCTTTAACCGGAAATATTGACAAAGACGTTATAAGATTGGCAAAGCCGCGCTTCTGTCTTCTCGCCATAGTGAATGTTCCTGAGAATTCGCGGGCATCCGGAAGCGCGCCTGAAAATGCTGGTGGTGCAAACTCGCCGAACAGCGCTCTGGTTAGCCCAAAGCATATAGCTGTTTCACCTGCTTGATTTGTCATTACTACAAGTCCGAAGCGTTCTTCCGGAGCAAAAGTAAGTAGAGCTGAAAAAGCAACTGTGTTTCCGCCGTGCCCAAGCGCTCTGACTGCGCCGTAATGTTCCATAAAACCGTGCGAGAAACGGGGAAAGCCATCTCTGAATGATAAGGTGACCGACAACATTTCGTTTAGGATTTTATTGTCCCTGAAGAGAATGCTTGTTTCTCCTTCTGCAGGCATAAGCGCTGCCAGGAATTTTATGGCATCCTCTGCTGTTCCGATTACGCTTCCTGCTGGGTACATCCCAATAAATACTCGCTCCACTTCTGAGGGAATAAGTTTTTCTCTGCCGGGTACATGACCTTTAATTTGTTCGCGTCTTTCCGCTACAGATGGGTTATCAGTTTGAAGCGGGTGAATGGCAGTGTCTCTCATGCCAAGCGGATTGAAAATGTTTTCCCGTACATACTGATGGAATGGCTGCCCTGATATACGCTCTACAATGAGCCCTGCAATCGCTGTGCCAAAATTAGAATAAGCAACGATTGTTCCTGGTTGAAAAATTTGGTTTGGAATCCAGGCAAGTATAGATTCTTCAAGGCTTGGCACTGTTTTTGGGTTACTATAAAAAAGGTCGACTATGCGATCTTCCCATCCAGCATTGTGGTTCATGAGATTATACATGGTTATAGGTGTTTCATGCCTTATTCTTTTTAAGAAGTTATCTGGCAAATATTCCCGTATGTCGTTGTTTAAATTGAGTTTTCCCTGTTCAACAAGCTGCATAACGCTTGTCCAGACAAGCAGCTTTGTCGCAGAGCCCCACTCAAAAACCGAACTTGTCCTGGCTTTTACGTCGCCCTGTATCGCATGACCATATGCTCTGCTGAATACAATTTGCCCATTTTTTATCACAGCAATAGAGGCTCCGGCTGTTTTGGTGCCTATGTGCTCTGCAACGAATATGTCAATAAACTGCTCCAGTTCAGAAATGGGGATACCGGATGGAGTTGTTGCTGGAAAATCTGCGGCTGCTGCAAATGGAACTATCGCTATGATTAATATTACAAAAATTGTGGATACTGAAATTTTTCTTGTTTTCACTATTTTGTCCTTATTGTATTTTATTCTCTTCTGTAATTTTTGGACCACTTAATTTGAAATCTGGCTTCAGATATTTATGCAATTTTTCAAAAATCCTGTCAATATCAAGTGGTTTGCTAAGGTGGTCATCCATGCCTGCAGTGAGGCACGCTTCAATATCATCCTTAAAGACATTTGCGGTCATTGCTATGATCGGCAGTTTGATGTTTTTAAAAGCTGGCAGAGCGCGTATGTGTCGCGTTGCTTCAAGTCCGTCCATCTGTGGCATTTGTATATCCATGAATACAATATCATATTTTTTTGGATTTGCTGCCAGCATATCTAGCGCTTCCTTTCCGTTTTCAGCACATTCTATTGTGAGTCCGGTGTTCTGCAAAAGCGCCAAAAGTATTTCGCGATTTATTTCAACATCTTCCACAATCAGTAATCTCTTGCCTTCAAACGTACCAATGTTTTCGGCATAGCCCAAGTCAGTATCAATGGCTCCCAATATTTCATTCATACAATCAATGATCATGTAAGGGAACAAAGGTTTTAATAAATGTGTATCCACACCAGCTGAAATTGCTTCCTCTCTTATGAAGCTCCAACCTGCTGCGGTGATTATTATTGCTACTGCCGGCCTGTTTTTTCTGAGGGATTTTATCCATTTTGTTAATTCAATTCCATCTGCAACTGGCATATTCATGCTCCAGTCAACAAAATATATATCATATAAACCGCGTTCTTCGATAATGCGGCGTGCTTCAGAAGCGTCAGCCGCCACATCGCATTGCACGCCAAGCTTGTCGAATATTTTCAGAAATTGATCTCGGGTTTTAATTGTGTCAGCAACAACCAAAATCCGCGCCTTATCCCAGTTTACGTCAAGAGCAAGCAAAGAGCGCATATTCTTTTTGCCGCACAAAGTCTTTATTGTAAAAATAAACCGCGAACCTTTTCCAAGTTCCGATTCGATCCAAATTTTGCCCTCCATTAAGTCAATGATCCGTTTTGAAATGACAAGCCCCAGCCCTGTGCCCCCGTATTCACGACTTGTTCCGGTTTCTGCCTGCTCGAATGCGAGGAACAATCTCTTGCGCTGCTCCGGGGATATCCCTATCCCGCTGTCAGCTACTTCAATACGCAGCTCGCAATTTCCGTTAGCTTCTCCAATCAAAGAGATCTCAAGATGTATGGTTCCGCCTTCGGGTGTAAATTTTATTGCATTAGACATCAAGTTTGTTATCACCTGTGCCAGGCGTTGATCATCTCCAACAATAAAGCTCGGAATGTTGCTGTCCACATTTATTGTTAATAGCTGCTGTTTTTCTTCCATACGGAAATTAACAACAGCAAGCACTTTCTGTAACATTTTTTCAAAAACATATTCAACAGGGGCGAGTTCCAGTTTGTTTGCCTCGATTTTTGCCATGTCAAGCACATCGTTTATTACACCGAGCAGATGGGATGACGCATCTCCAATTTTAGTCAACGCATAGTTTTTTTCATCCATGCTTTCTGCTTTTTTTCCTATTGCCATCATGCCGATTATGGCGTTCATCGGGGTTCTCATTTCATGGCTCATATTGGAAAGAAAATCGCTCTTGGCCTTGTTCGCGGCATTTGCCTGCTCCAGCGCTGATTCCAGTTGTTCGGAAGTTTCGCGGATGTTTTGGATCATTTCATTACGGTGATAAGCATGAGCAAATAATAAGCCAGTAGAGCGTAAAATCGATTCTTCTCTTTCCGTGAATATCCGTTCGTTATGACAATCGTCGAAGCCAACAAAGCCCCAAAACTGTTCATAAATAAATACCGGCACGATTATGATAGACACTATGCCCTGGGGAAGCAACTGTGCCTGAAGACCGGGTGACATTTTTCTGACAATGCCGCTTAGGCAATTTCCGCTTGACAATAGCTCTTCCAGACCTGCAATATTTTCACTGTACGGGATATCAACTGTGTATTCATTGGCCTGTTGTGGTTTAGCGCCTTCAGACCATTCGTAAACCTGGGTGCAGTAAAGCTCTCCGTTGATGGTGTGATTTTTCCAGATATACACTCTGTCAACCTTTACGGTGTTCCCAAGCACTTGCATAGCTTGAAATAAGTCGTTTTCAAAAGATTCAATATCTGAGTTGAGCAAAAACGCTGTTGCCTGGTTCACTGCCCGCAGCAGATTATCTTTATGTTTGCTTTCGGTTATATCCCTTAATACAGCGATCTTGCAAATCGCATCGTTGTATTTATCGTTTTCCACTGTAAGCAACATATCGCAAATCCTGATGCCCAGGGGAGTTTTTACCGTTACTGTTTTGTTTGCGAAGCTGTGATTAAAAAATGAGCTTTCCGGGTCCTTGGCGCCTGGAGTAATAAAGTCAACAATATTTCCCCCAACAACACTGTTGCCCATAAAATCAGTTGCAGCATTATTCTCAAGACAGATATTGTTTTTATGATCAAGTACCATAATCGGTGTTGTGATCAATGTAAATATGTCTTCTGAAATATTCGACACTGTAATGCCAAATAGCTTATATTTCTTCATCGAAGCAAACATGTGTATGCCTGCTGCTAACACTGAAAACGACGCTAGTGGCACAACTGTATTGCTTGTAAAAATCGGTATGAAAAATTCTGTTATAAATACAAAGGGAGCTGCAAAAAATGTAAGGAGAATATGAATAAAAACCTGTTTGCGGTGGCGTTTTAATTTAGCCTCATGGAGCCATCTGAATTGCATAATTAGTATGGCAATAATATTGATATTTATAAGTAAGAATAGGACAATGAAAAGTTCGCTGCCCTGATAAGAAAACTGATTACCGTATTTTGTTTGTACAAATATAGTATCATATGAGAAAATACATATAATAGAAAGGCTTGCGGTCAAAATGAATATTGCCTTAAAAATATTTCTGAGCAGTTTTTGCCTGAATGAAACCATATTCGTTAAAAATATTAACAATCTTGAAGAGAACAAGCAGCCTGAAATAAAGCCGGCAGCCCAATAAAGCCGAATAAACTGTTCATTTTCCGCAATTGTCATCAAGCTGTAAAAAAAGCTGAAGCAAAAAAGGCAGATATGCAATGCTGCAAAATCTTTCCCCACTCTTGTCTTTGCAGTGTATATAAATGTTGGGATGATTATAATTAGATAACTTATGCTTACAATGAAAAACAGTGCTGCTATTAAATTTGCCAGATTAATTTCTGATAATATGTTCATAAATTCACTCTAAATACCACATTTGGAAGGGGTTATATTTTTTAAAGCAGAGTATAGCACATTGGAATATAAAATGAATAGTGTGTCTTGTGTTATAAATAATATAAGCCAGGAAAAAACAATGAGTTCTTTTTGAAGCTTTAAAGCTGACTGGAAATTTTTTGATTAGCAATGCAGGAAATCTTTGTACAGATTATTTTGAGGCATCACGCATATTGACAATTTGCAACTATTTTGATATTCTAATCCGGAAACGCTGTGAAGGAGAGAAAGATATCCATCAGTTTGTTTGAGAGAGTGCGCGGGTGGTGCGAGCGCATGCAGACCGGGTATGTAAATACACTCCGGAGCGGATTCCTTGAAAAAGCGAATTTCCAATAGCGCTCTATTAGGGGAATACGGGTACTCCCGTTACAGAGGAAGGGTTGTTAGGCCTATTAAGTGGCTTGGCAGATGCACATTGTGCTTAAGCACTTTGCGTTTTCGCCTTGCAATTGGGGTGGTACCGCGGAACATAGTTTCGTCCCCTGCAAATTATTTTATATTAGCAGGGTAGAAATTTATCTTATCAGTCTCCCTGCGAGAAGGAGACAAAAATGTCAGTAAAATTCAGAAATGGTGAAAACATTCCGCTTGAAATGCACAAAACCAGAGTGATTCAGAGGTTGAATCTTCTGCCAATAGAGGAGCGACTTAAGGCTTCTCAGGAAGCAGGGAACAATACTTTTCTATTGAGGAATCGTGATGTTTTTCTCGATATGCTTACAGATAGTGGTACGAATGCCATGAGTCAGGCGCAGTATGCAGCTATGTTGGATGCTGATGACGCTTACGCAGGCTCCGAGACATTTTATAGGTTAGAAGCTGCGCTCAAAGATATTTTTGGGACCAGATTCTTTCTTCCAGCACATCAGGGTCGAGCGTGTGAAAACATCATTTGTCAGACTTTTGTAAAACCTGGTCAATCTGTGTTGATGAATTACCACTTCACTACTACAAAAGCGCATATTATGCGAAACGGTGGTTCTGTTGTTGAGATCATTAAAAAAGAGGGACTTGAAGTAACGAGTGATTTGCCTTTCAAAGGTAATTTGGATATTGACCGTTTGCGTCAGGAAATAGAAACAAATGGAGCAAAGAATATTGCTTTTCTGCGTATTGAAGCTGGAACTAACTTAGTAGGCGGGCAGCCTGTTTCCATGGCAAATATGCGCGAAGCTGTCAAGATCGCGAAAGAAGCAGGGATCCTGACGGTTTTTGATGCGTCTTTGTTGTCTGATAATTTATATTTTATAAAAGTGCGTGAAAAAGAATTCGCAAATAAATCTTTGCATGAAATAACTCTGGAATTGGGCAGTTTGTTCGATCTTACTTATTTTTCTGCCCGCAAACTGGGATGTGCCAGGGGCGGTGGAATGATTACAAATCGTGAGGATTTGTACAATAAGATGATTGGCCTTGTGCCGCTTTACGAAGGGTTTTTGACTTACGGCGGAATGTCTGTACGGGAAATGGAGGCGTTGGCAATTGGATTGCGTGAAAATTTGGATATTCATGTTATCGAACAAACTCCGGTATTTGTTGAAGCGCTTGTAAAGGAATTGGTTGCAGCAAAAATTCCTGTGGTAACGCCTGCAGGTGGACTTGGTTGTCATGTGAATGCTATGGACTTTTGCGACCATTTGCCATTGGAGCAATACCGCGCTGGAGCTTTGGCAATAGCCACATACATAGCAAGTGGAGTTCGCGGGATGGAGCGGGGCACTTTGAGCGAAGTGCGCAAAGAGGATGGCAGTGAGCATTTTGCTGAAATGGAACTCCTGCGACTTGCGGTGCCAAAGCGTGTATTCAGTTTGTCTCAAATAAAGTATGTTGCTGACAGACTTACATGGCTACACGAAAACAGGCATATGATCGGCGGTTTAAGATTTACATTTGAACCAGCTGTTCTGCGTTTTTTCTTTGGCAGGTTGGAACCAGTTTCTGATTGGCCACAAAAACTTGCTGAAAAATTCAGGAAAGATTTTGGCAATAGTCTTTAATTGATATAATCTTACTGCTAAATTGCTTTTAACCCCATACAGCATTCATATTGTTGTGTGGGGTAATCCTATGTTGTATTGTCAAAATATATGATATCATCTCAAGAAGTATGTGCAAAGTTTCATAGGTGAAAAATGGCAAGGCGGTGGTTTGAATAATGAATAAAAGAATACAAAATCTTCTGGTTTCAGTTGTTGTCGGTTTGTTGTTTATTGTACTTGCTGTTAGTGTTTTTATTACAATAAAGAATAACAGAGACCACATGATCATCCTTAATGAAAGCGTGAAATCAAATTTAATTTCCATTTCAATTGCTGCGCGTGAACTCATTGATGTTGAAAGATTTTATTCGTATAACAGCATGGAAAGTATGGAAGCTGATGGCGAGGCATATTTTCAGGTTCTTGAAAATTTACGTTCTCTGCATGAAATGGTTGGCGCAACATACATCTACGCACTTAAGCAAATAAACGGTAAATACTATTTCATATTTGACACAGACCCTGAAGTTGAAACAATTGTTGATATTTTTACTGAATATGATGATATCTCGGAAATTCATTTAGATGCTTTTGACGGCAAATATCTGGCAGGCATTATGAATGTGGTGGATCAGTGGGGGAGCTACAATACCGGAGCGATTCCGATTTGGAAAGGCGAAAAGGTTATTGGTATTGTCAGCGTTGATATAGAAGATTATTTTATTCGCGCAAGTCAACAAGCTGCGGTCCGTAACATCATAATCCTTGTCATATTGCTGACAGTTGTTATGGGCGCCAACATCGTTCTTATACACCGTATTGTCATGAAGCCTTTAAGCCAGCTTACGGACAGCGTGTCAAAACCCAACATCAGCATAAGCTCGATTTACGGCAAAGACAGGGCCGATGAAATTGGCGAACTGTCGAGAAAAATCTATACCATGACCGGGAAATTGGAAATTGCGATTGAGAAAGCTCAAACAGCCAGCCGTGCTAAAAGTTCTTTTTTGGCCAACATGAGTCATGAAATACGAACTCCCATGAACGCGATTATTGGAATGACTAATATTGCTAAATCAACAAACAGCATTGAAAGAAAAGAGTATGCATTGAAAAAAATAGAGGAAGCGTCTAACCATTTGCTGGATATTATAAACGATATACTGGATATGTCAAAAATCGAAGCTAACAAGCTGGAGCTGAATTCCGAAGCATTTGACTTTGAAGAAATGCTTAAAAAAACCATAAATATCATTAACTTCCGCATTGTTGAAAAAAAGCAGAAGTTTGCAGTGTATATCGATGAAAAAATTCCACATACATTGATATGTGATGATAAAAGGCTCTCGCAGGTAATAACAAACTTACTTTCCAATGCCGTAAAATTCACACCGGAAAATGGCGCGATAAATTTGAGTGTGGATTTATTGAAAGATGAGAACAATATTTGCAAAATTCAATTCAGCATAGTGGATACAGGCGTTGGTATAAGCGAAGAGCACCAAACCAGATTGTTTAATCCTTTTGAACAGGCTGAAAGCAGCACAACGCGTAAATACGGCGGGACCGGGCTTGGTCTTGCTTTGACTAAACGCATTGTGGAATTGATGGGCGGCACTATTTCAGTAGTGTCTGCGCTTGGTAAGGGCTCAGCTTTCACATTTACGATCAAAGCTGAAAAGGCGATAGAAGAAGTAAGTAATATGGCGCCGGCTAACGGTATCAATGTGGGCAATATCAGGATACTGATCGTTGATGATGATAGAGATATTCTGGAGTATTTTGTTGATATTGCAATGCGCTTCAATATGACATGTGACACAGCTGCAAGCGGCGAAGAAGCTCTTGCTCTGATTAAAAAAGGAAATTTATATGATATATGCTTTGTTGACTGGATGATGCCTGGCATGGACGGCATAGAACTTTCACGCCAGATTAAGGAAAATTATCCCACTGAATTGGTTATAATAATGATTTCTTCGTTTGAATGGCAGCAAATCAAAACTCAGGCAAAAGATGCTGGTTTAACCAGATTCCTTCCAAAGCCTATTTTTCCGTCAGATTTTATTGCCTGTATAAATAAATGTTTTGGTATTGATTTGTTGAGTAAAGGGTATGCAGGAGAATCCGAAAAAATAGACAGTTTTTGGGGATACCGCGCATTGTTAGTGGAAGATATTGAGATAAACCGTGAGATTGTGATTGCGCTGCTTGAGCCAACTCTTTTGGAAATTGACTGCGCTGAAAACGGCGCTGAGGCCCTTCGTATGTTCAGTGAAGCGCCTGAAAAATACAATATTATTTTTATGGACCTTCAAATGCCAAAAATGGATGGCTATGAAGCAACGCGGAATATCAGAGCGCTTGATAACGAAAAATCCAAAACCATTCCCATTATCGCAATGACCGCAAACGTATTTAAGGAAGATGTGGAAAACTGCCTTGCTGCCGGGATGAATGGCCATGTTGGGAAGCCACTAGATTTTGTCATTGTTTTAAATATACTCAGGCAGTATTTGTTCACGCAAAAGCCAGCCAAGGAGAGGCGAAAAGATGACAGGCGAAAAACTAAAGAGATGGGCAGGCGACAAATGCCGGACAGGCGGCAGAACAACAGAAGAAAAAACGATTGATTATTGCTTGTATAAATAAATGTTTTTGGGTTGAAGCTATTTTTGGAGAGGCAGCATGTCAAAGATTTTTGAGTTTATGAAACCTTACACTGCCATGATCCTGTGCGCTACTGTGCTTCTTGTTGTGGAGGCGATTTGCGCATTGGCTCTGCCTGGTTATATGGCTGACATTGTGAACGACGGCGTATTGCCTGGCAACATACCGCTTATCTGGCGCAATGGCGCAGTAATGCTTCTAATAACGTTACTTGGCGTAATCGCGGCTCTGGCTATGGGTTACCTTGGCGCAAGAGCTGCTGCTGGTGTTGCTAATGATTTGCGTCAAGCTGTGTTCCAAAAAGTTCTCTATTTTTCAAATGCCGAGATGAACCGTTTTGCTGTCTCATCTCTTATTACCCGCACCACGAATGACATTACTCAAATCCAATCAACCCTGGTAATGGCGCTTCGTCAGTTTATTTACGCGCCGATTATAGGAATTGGCGGTATTATATTAGCTCTTGAAAGAAGCGTATCCATGACATGGATAATTGCCCTTGCTGTTATTTGTCTGGTAGGCCTTGTAGCAATTATGCTTGTGCTTGTTATGCCTAAATACAAGATGATACAAAAATTGATTGACCGGTTGAATCAGGTGTCCCGCGAAAATTTGAGCGGTATTTTGATTGTGCGCGCGTTCAGCACTCAAAAATTTGAAAAAAAACGTTTTGACAAAGCAAACAAAGATTTAGCTGAAACAAACCGGTTTGTGGATCAGGCGTTCGCGTTTATGACTCCGAGCATTATGCTGATAATGAACCTTACAACTGCTCTCATTGTTTGGATAGGGGCGCGCCAGGCATCTGCATTTAGGATTGATATAGGGGACATCTTCGCATTTCTGCAATACGGGCTGCTGATTATTTTCGCATTTTTAATGGTTGCTATAATGTTTGTTATTCTGCCCCGCGCAATGGTGTCTGCAGAGCGTATAAAGGAAGTGCTGGAAACCGGGAGTAGCCTCCTGTACAAAAAAGAGCCAACCAAGTTCCCTGCAGATTTTAAAGGGGTCGTAGAGTTCAGAAACGTTAGCTTCCATTATCCTGATACAACAGAAAACGATGATAATGTGCTGAATGACATTAGCTTTATTGCCAAACCCGGAGGAACTACTGCTATTATCGGCTCTACTGGCGCGGGAAAAACAACAATCCTCAAACTTCTCCTGCGCTTTTACGATGTTACGGGCGGCGCTATTTTCATTGACGGCATTGATATCCGGGATCTTGGCAAGAAAGAGCTCCATGATAAAATCAATTATATTCCCCAAAAATCTTTGTTGTTTTCCGGCACCATTCGCTCTAATTTGCTTTACGCAGACAAAAGCGCTACAGAGGAAAGAATTAAAAATGCTGCTGATATTGCGCAGGCAGAAGCATTTATCCAAAGAAAACCGCAAGGCTATGAATCCAATGTTGCCCAGGGAGGTTCTAATTTTTCAGGAGGACAAAAACAGCGGCTTTCCATTGCCCGCGCATTGGTTAAGAATGCTCCAATTTACCTGTTCGACGACAGTTTTTCTGCTTTGGATTTAAAAACAGATGCGCTTCTTCGCGCTGCCTTAAAAAGAAAAACCAATAAAAGCACCAAGTTGGTTGTTGCCCAAAGGATTTCCACGATTATGAACGCAGACCAAATCGTAGTTTTGGATAACGGCAAAATTACTGGTTGTGGCACACACGCAGAATTGATGAAGACCTGTGAGGTATATAAGGAAATTGCAGCTTCCCAGCTTTCCGAGGAGGAGTTAAACAAATGAGTCAGCAATCATCGGAACAGAACAATAGTTACGACCCTATGGACGAAATTAACATAGGTATGCAGGGGCTTGCTCAAAAAGCAAAAGACCCCAAGAAAACAATAAAAAAACTCATGGACTATTTGTCTCCGCATAAAACAGCGCTTATTACTGCCTTGTTTTTTGCTATGTTTTCCACTGTGTTTTCTGTAATTGGACCAAGGCTTTTGGGCAGGGTAACAACTGCTCTTGTAGATGGGATGCTGGCATTTTGGTTTGGCACCGGGCTTTTGACAAATTTTCCATACATGGCAAAGATTACAGGATGGCTGATCGCGCTCTATATCGTATCATCCATTTGTTCTGCGGCGCAGGGCATTATTATGGCGCGGCTTTCTGTTAAGGTAACGTATAAGCTCAGGACAGAAATCTCGGAAAAAATGCACAAACTGCCCATCAACTATTATGATACCCGTTCCCATGGCGAGATACTCTCCCGTGTCACAAACGATGTGGACACCATGAGCCAAACCCTAAACCAGAACCTGACTCAGTTGGTCTCATCAGTTACTACACTTGTTGGCGTACTGGCTATGATGATTTGGATCAGCCCGCTAATGACAGCAGTCGCGGTTCTTGTGATTCCACTTTCCATGTTGGTTATGATGGCTGTTCTAAAGAGATCGTATGTCTATTTTAGCGAGCAGCAAAAAGTGCTGGGCGAGCTGAGCGGTATTGTGGAAGAAACTTATAGCGGGCGCGATATTGTCTGTGCTTATAATGGCGAGACAGACGCAGAAGAGAGGTTTGCCAAAGCCAATAAAAAGCTCCGTTCCTGTGCATGGAAAGCACAGTTTATGACAAGTATTGTGGAGCCGATATTCTCGTTTGTTGGTAATTTAGGCTATGTGATAGTGTGTGTTTTAGGCGGTTATCTGGCAGTACGAAGGGTGATTACCATCGGCGATGTCCAGGCTTTTATTCAGTACATACAAATCTTTACGCAACCTCTTGGGGAGCTTGGCGCTACCAGCAATATGATGCAATCAACGATCGCAGCAGCAGAGCGGGTGTTTGAATTTTTGGAGGAAGAGGAAGAAGTTAAAGATACAGAAAAATCCATGCGCAAGAAACAGTGCAAAGGGCGTGTAAGTTTTCAAAACGTTCGATTTGGCTACCAGCCGGATAAAATTATATTGCGCGATTTTTCAGCAGAAATTGCCCCTGGGCAAACTGTTGCTATTGTGGGACCAACTGGCGCTGGAAAAACCACAGTGGTAAAGCTGCTCATGCGGTTTTACGAGCTGAACGCTGGCAAAATCCTTATCGACGATATTGATGCAACAAATTTTACAAGAGGGGATTTGCGGAGCATATTCGGTATGGTGTTGCAGGATACATGGCTGTACAACGCCACCATAATGGAAAATATCCGGTATGGTTCTCCCAATGCTACTGACGAGGAAGTTATTGCTGCTGCAAAAACCGCTCATTGCCATAATTTCATCCGCACACTTCCTGGTGGCTATAACATGGTTCTGAATGAAGAAGCTACAAATATTTCCCAGGGGCAAAAGCAGCTTTTTACGATCGCGCGCGTGGTTCTTAAAAATCCAGCTATACTGATACTTGACGAGGCAACCAGCTCCATTGACACGCGAACAGAAATTTTAATCCAAAAAGCAATGAAAAATATTATGCAAGGCCGCACAAGCTTTGTAATTGCCCACAGATTGTCCACTATCCGGGATGCTGATTTAATTCTTGTCATGAAGGATGGCAATATCATGGAGCAGGGTAATCATCAGCAATTACTTGAAGCTCAGGGCTTTTATGCTGATTTATATAATTCGCAGTTTACCGAAGGCGTTGTCACCGAGGAACTGAATTCATAGAGAAGTACTTTAAAAAGAGAGGCAGCAATGGATCATGAGCAAACAACAGAAGTAAAGAAAAAAGGGAAAGGGAAAATTATCCTGGTACTTCTCCTGACGCTAATACTCGCGGCTGGCGCAGGCATTGGCTTTTATTTTGTCTGGCAAGGCGCAAACTATATTGTAACAGATAACGCAAGGGTGACAACGACCTTGATTGCCATTATGCCGACTGTGCCTGGTAGACTCGAAAGGTTTTCGATTTATGAAGGGCAGTATGTAGAAGAAAATGAAATTCTTGGGTGGGTGGAAAACAGCGAAGCTATGCGCTCGCCTGTCAAAGGGGTGGTGCTCCATACCAATGCTGTGCAGGACCAGGTAGTGTCGCCAATGGAACCAGTAGCCATCATCGCTGACACCAGCCGCATTCACATTCAGGCCAATATCGAAGAAACTGATATTGCCAAAATACAAGTGGGGCAGCCTGCTATTGTCACAATAGATACATTTGGCAGCCAGCAATTTAGGGGCTATGTCTCTGAAATAGGGCTGATTACCCAGGCAGAACTTACTGGCAATGCAATGTTCTTTACAACTGGAGGCACTTTTACGAGAATAACACATCTGATTCCGATTAAGATTAATATTGTGGATAACATCAGTCTTGACAATCTTATTGGTGTGAATGCAAGGGTGCGAATACCATTGAGGCAGTCTGCTCTCAACAGTGTTGCAGCCCGTCCTGTTACGTCGGCTAACAACATATTTGCCAGAGGCATTGTTGAGAGCCTCCAAAGAAGGAACATATATACCACACTTGGATACTTGATTGAGCGGGTTTACGTTGAGGTGGGCGACCATGTAACAGAGGGACAAATGCTTGGAGTATTGGTTGCTGAGGATTTGCTAACCGACGCAGGCATCCAAATTTTAGAGGCTGAAGCTTCGCTAAGAATGGCTAAAATAAATTTGGCAACAGTAGAGCATAACCATGAGATCCTCAAGATTTTGTATGATACCAGATCCATACCCCGAAATGAGCTGCAGCAATCAGAATTTTTACTGCAATCAGCAGTTGCTACTCATCAGCAAGCGCAGGCATTGCTTGAAGCCACGCGTGTTGCTGTGGGGCAATCAATAATCAGAGCGCCCATAAACGGTACAGTAACAGCAGTTATTGCCAAAGAAGGCGATGTTGGTATGGGGCGTTTGTTTGTCATAGAAGATACAGATAACTTGAAAATTATAACTAACGTCAGGGAGTATGACATTGGGAAGATAGAGCTGGGGATGGAGGTTGCCATTAGCTCAGATGCAACAGGAAATGCTGAATATGCAGGAGTAATCAGTAAAATAAACCCTGCAGCTACCGCTTATGCGCCTGTTGTAGAATTTGAAGCAGAGGTGCTCGTAACATCCCCCAATACAAGTTTGCGTATTGGAACAAATGTGAGGCTCAGGATAATCCTGGAGTAATGATATTATTGCCTCAATACGATGCAGATTTGGCTCTATTAAGAGGAGCAATTACTGATTGCTACTGCTTCTATTTCAACAAGAGCGCCTTTGGGGATTTGCAGCCCCCCAAGAGTTGAGCGCGCTGGAAAAGAGTTTTCCTCTCCGGAAAAACCAGCCTTGAAAAAAGATTCATATACTTTGTTGAACTCTGGAAAATCATTTATGTCTTTAAGAAAACAAGTTGTCTTTACTATTTTATTTATTGAACTTCCTGATGCTTCAACAATGGCTTTTAGATTTTTGAGAACAACCTCGGTTTGCTCTTTTATATCTTTTCCACTTATTGAACCTGTTGCAGGGTCAACAGGAATTTGACCGGAAATAAAAACAAAACATTCTGTTTTGATTGCCTGTGAATATGGCCCTATTGCTTGTGGCGCTGATTTTGTGTTAACAACTTCTTTCATGGCAGCTCCTTATCTTCCCCGTAGCAAGTACGGGGCGTTCCCGCAGCAAGTACGGGGCGTTCCCGCAGCAAGTACGGGGCGTTCCCGCAGCAAGTACGGGGCGTTCCCGCAGCAAGTACAGGACTTCCCCGTAGCAAGTACGGGACTGTCCCGTTATTTTTTTTGTTAGCTATAAGAAGGGTCAATTACCCTTGCTTCAAGATAATACCTTTTTTCAATAGCTTCTCCAATTGAAAAAGTTTTTCTTGGATATACCCCTTTTGCTGTTATGCGGCTAAAAAAAGTTTTTTTGCTTATTGACGGAAGCAAGAACCCGATATTGCTTTCTTTTTCGGAAAGCTCCATAAGATCTTCTTCTCCATGGATATAATCGATTTCCCCTTTGGCTTCTGCTTCTGCAAGATATTTATCAAGAAAAATTTGCAGTATTTCCGCAGCCAGAATATTCTCTTCGTTTTTTAATGTGATCTCCCCAAAGTTTTTACCGTAAGCAAAAACAATCTTGTTTGCTTCCTGTGGAGTTTTTACACTGCTGCGCTCTATTTTTTTTATTTGACAGCCTGTTTCTTTTTCAAAAGCGCTTAACATTTTAGCGCTGTTAACATCAAAAACAACTCTGTGTATCGGGTGAAACCCAAGTCCATCACTATTGATATTTACAACTTCAACAAGCGCATAACGCGCAGGGTGATCTTTTGGTATGCCGGGTTTCTTTTTTATAATATTCCATACCTCTTTTGCTGCTGCAAGAGAGTGGTTGCCGTCTCCTACTGCAAAGAGAGTTTTGTTTTTCTTTGAGAGTTTTTCAAAAGCATTTTCAAGATGTTCAAAATCTTCTTTTTTATTTATGTGCCACCCTCTGATTGCTCCGCCATTTTTCATCAGTTTAAAATCATAAAGTTTTTCAAAATTATTTTTTTTGGAAAAAAGGTGTTCTATGACCGAACCCTCGCCATCATCTATAAGAAACAGTATGTGGGGAAGATCCATCGATGCTTTTTCCCTTATTTTAATTCTTGGAGGAAGCCTGTCTACTACTGTTTTTTCAGTTGGCCGGATCATTGAATCTGATTTTTCGCTGTAGTCATATTTTTCAAGGTCAACTGCGATCAAAAGCCCCTGTCTTGATTTTGTATGAGGCGATTCTCTTTCTACAAGTATAAAACCTGGGGTAAGTTCTTTAAATATCCCGCTTTTTATATAATCAGCCATGTTTTTATTAATAGAAAGGATTTTATCTTCAAGTACGATTTCCTTAAGATAACATTCAGGCAAAATAAGATTTAAAGTCGTAGGGCAGCCATCTGTAATTTTTTTCACATCTTCCCAATAATCCTTATTGGAAGTAAATTGATCGCAGGCAATTACAGCCCATTTTTCAATATCTGCCTTTTTTTGGTCCAACAAAAGTATCTCTGGTGTTTTTACTCCATACTGTTCAAATTTTTGCATATTGATCTCCCTTATATGAAAATATTAATTGCTTTTGTGTCTCTCTTCAAGTTATTTTTTCTGTGATTGCCCTATTTTTAATATTCCTTCAATTATTGACACCTTTGAGCATAATTTATAGAGTAATTTTATGCTTAAAAAAGAAGAATTACTTATTACAGCAAGCCTTGCCAGGCTTGAGCTTGATGAAACAGAGGCTGAAAAGCTTAATCAGGCTGCTTCCCAAATGATAGAATATTTTGCACTCATGGATAAAGTTGATGTAGAGAATCTTTCGCCAACTACCCATGCCCTTGTTAAAGAAAACAGAACACGGGAAGATATTCCTGCAGAAATTTCTCTTGCAGATAAAATGATTGAAAATGCCCCTGAAAAAGAGGGTAGATTCATTGTTGTCCCCAATGTTTTATAAATTCCGGGCAATATATAATTAGGAAAACTCTATGATATGGAATAATGTTTTAAAAAATACCGAATATAAAAAAAAATATGTTGAATATGTAAAAAACTGGGAAGAAAAAATCCACTCGCTTCTTGTTTTTGATCCAGACAGGCCAACTCCGGGCAAAGCAGAGGGGGGTAGCGCTCTTTCAAATATTCCCTATGTTGTAAAAGACAATATTGCGGTAAAAGATTTCCGCTTTACTTGTGGGTCAAAAATACTTGAAAATTTTGTTTCCCTGTATGATGCAGCTGTTATAGAAAAATTAAATACTTTAGGAGCTGTTCCAATAGGTAAATCCAATATGGATGAGTTTGGAATGGGTTCTTCTACAGATAACTCTGCGTTGGCTATTACAAATAATCCCTGGGATTTGGAAAGAGTTGCAGGCGGGTCAAGCGGAGGCTCTGCTGCTGCTGTTGCCGCAGGCATTACTCCATTTGCTCTTGGAACAGATACTGGAGGATCCATAAGACAGCCTGCTTCATTTTGCGGAGTTTATGGTCTTAAACCAACTTATGGTTCAGTGTCGCGATATGGCGCTGTGGCTTATGCATCTTCACTCGATGTAATAGGTGTTTTGGCGAGAGACATCAGTATGACAGAAACTGTATTTGATTTAATAAAAGGGAAAGATGAACAAGACCAGACAACAACAGAGTATATAGAAGATAAAAGAAATCTTCAAAAACCTGTGTTTGGATATTTGGTCGGGGATCTGGGGCTTTCAGATTCTGTAGCAAAAGCATATAAAAACTGTATAGATATTCTTAAATCCAAAGGGTATGAAGTAAAGGAAATTGCGATCCCCAGCCTTGAGTATGTGATCCCGGCATACTATACAATTTCAACAGCAGAAGCGAGCGCTAATCTTGCAAAGTTTAATGGCATTAGATATGGCTATAGAAGTAAAGGCACAGAATCTCCGCTTGCTCTTATGAAAAAATCAAGGAGTGAAGGTTTTGGCGAAGAAGTAAAATTGCGTATTCTTCTTGGCACCTATGTTCTCCGCTCAGGTTTTCAGGATAAGTATTATATAAAAGCGCAAAAGATAAGGACAAAAATCATAAATGATTTTAATAATATTTTTGGAAATATTGATCTTGTTGTAGCGCCTGCATTTCCAACAGCAGCATTCAGGCATGGTAACGCAGATCTTTCGCCGTATCAGCAAAGGTTGGCAGATAAATTCAGCGCAATAGCCAATCTTGCAGGAATTCCTGCTTTGAGTTTTCCTGCAGGTGTTTATGATAATTTACCTGTTGGGTTGCAATTTTTTGCTCCGCATTACAGTGAAAAACTTTTATTCAATGCAGCCAAAATTATTGCAGAAGAAATTCCTGTTCCAAAGGTTCCGGGATTTAAGACTATTGAAGAAATTTGCGAAGTACCCCGTGGGTAATGCAGCAGGCAAGTAAGGAAACAGGTTTATGGATAAAACGATTTTTGAAACATTTATAGGTCTTGAGATACATATTCAGTTAATTACAAAAACAAAAATATTTTGTAATTGCAGAAACTCATTTGGAGATCCGCCAAATACAAATATATGTCCGGTTTGCATGGGCTACCCTGGAGCGTTGCCTGCTCTCAATAAAGAAGCTGCGAAAAAAGCATGCCTTCTTTGTCTCGCATTGAAGTGCAAGCTTAATGAAAAAGCTGTTTTTGACAGGAAAAACTACTTTTACCCAGATCTCCCCAACAATTATCAGATAACTCAGTTTGAATTTCCTTTTGGCATAGAGGGATCTGTTGATACAGCTCTTCCTGACGGAAGCATAAAAACAGTAAGGATACATGAAGCTCATCTTGAAGAAGATGCAGGCAAGATGATACATGACAGAATTGGTTCCATGTGCGACTTTAACAGAGCAGGGACGCCACTTCTTGAGGTGGTAACGAAGCCTGACTTTAAAACAGGCGAAGAAGTAGAAGCATTTCTCCTTAATTTCAGAAGGATTATAAGATACCTTGGTGTTTCTGACGGAAACATGGAAGAAGGCTCTATGAGATGCGATGCCAATGTTTCAATAAATTATATTGGAAAAGGGCTTGGGAAAAGGGTTGAAGTAAAAAACCTTAATTCCTCCAGAAATGTTAAACTTGCGATCCAACATGAAGAACAGCGCCAAGCCAAGTTGTTAAAAGCAGGCGAGCCAATTTTACAGGAAACAAGACTCTGGGATGATGATAAAAAGCGAACAGAAAGCATGAGGTCCAAAGAAGATGCAAATGATTACAGATATTTTCCAGACCCAGACCTCCCTCCATTTGCTACTACGCCGGAATTTATAGCTGAATTAAAATCAATGCTTGTGGAGCTTCCTCTTGCAAGAAGAAACAGATTCATGTCCGAGTATAATCTTATACAGGATACAGCAGAATTTCTTACAGAAGAAAAAGATAAAGCAGATTACTTTGAAGAAGCATGCAAAAAAGGGGCAGACCCGCAAAATGCCGCAGCATGGCTCAAGGGAGATGTTACAAAAGTTCTTAACAGGGAAAAAATGGAGATACTCTCAAGCCCGCTTGATATTGGCAGATTCATAATGCTTCTTGATTTTGTGGAAAAAGGGAAAATCAATGGGCAAACTGCAAAAAAAGTTCTTGATATAATTATAACAGAAAATAAAAATCCCGAAGATATTATTAAGGAAAATAACTGGGAACAGGTAGATGATTCAGATTCCCTTATGCCGGTAGTAGAAAAAGTACTTGCTGAAAGCGCTGCTGCTGTTAACCAGATAAAAGCAGGGGATATGAAACCAGTGGGGTTTCTTATTGGCCAGGTTATGAAAAATTCCGGTGGCAAGGCAGATCCTAAAAAAGTTAAAGAACTTATTATGGAAAAAATCAAGTAGCCATGGTTTTGCCTGCGCGGCTGGCTTGTCGGTGATGGCGTATGACGCTATTGCTTTGATTGTAAAAACAAATTAAAAATAGGAAAGTAAAATGAAAATTAAAAGAAACAGTACATGCGGAAGTCTTAATATAGAAGATGCTGGAAAAACAGTAAAATTAAGCGGATGGGTAGAAAACTACCGCGATCACGGAGGTATTATTTTTATAGACCTCTATGACAGATGGGGCATTACGCAGATTGTTTTTGACCCTGCAGTTTCCGGCAAAGCCAGCCATGAAATAGCAGGCTCCATGAGAAGTCAGTATGTAATATCTGTTCAGGGCGAAGTAAGAAAGCGGCCCGAGGGTTCCGAGAACACAAAGCTTTCAACAGGATTTATTGAAGTTTACGCGAGCGAACTCGAAGTGCTTAATGAATCAAAAACACCTCCGTTTGATGTATACCATGCATCTGTTGTAAACGAAGAGCTCAGGCTAAAATACAGATACCTTGATCTGAAAAATCCCAAGCTCCAAAAATCAATGATTTTCCGAAGCGATCTTCTGAATACAATAAGAAACTATTTTTATAAAAATAACTTTATAGAAGTTGAAACCCCTATCCTTACAAAATCTACACCAGAAGGAGCCCGCGACTATCTTGTGCCAAGCAGGGTAAATCCAGCGAAATTTTTTGCTCTTCCACAAAGCCCCCAGCTCTTCAAGCAGATGCTTATGACCGCGGGCTATGATAAATATATCCAGATCGCGCGCTGTTTCCGCGATGAAGACCTGAGAGCAGACCGCCAGCCTGAATTTACACAGGTTGACCTTGAGATGTCTTTTGTAGAAAGAGAAGATATTATTTCCACAGTTGAAGGGCTTTTTAAGGAAATTTACGAAACAAAGCTCAGGAAAAATCTTGCTCTTCCGCTGCCCCGCATAACGTATGACGAGGCAATGCTTAAGTACGGATGCGATGCTCCTGACTTGCGCTTTGGGCTTGAGATCGTAGAGCTTTCAGATGTATTTCAAAAGACAGAATTTGCTGTGTTTAAAGGAGCTCTTGCGTCTAACGGAGTTGTAAGGGGGATAAATCTTAAAGGGCTTGGCACACAGCTTACAAGAAAAGACCTTGATTATATGACAGATTTTGTAAAACCCTTTAGAGGCAAAGGTGTTGCATGGATAAGAATGAATGATGATGGGCCGCAATCTCCAATAATAAAGTTTTTTACAGAAGAAGAATCATCTGCTTTATATAAAAAAATGAATGCAGAAGTTGGTGATGTCCTTATTTTTCTTGCAGATAAAGAGAAAATAGTTTGCAGCTGCCTCGCGGAGCTTAGAAAATTCTTTGGAAAAAAATGCTCCCTTTATACAGAAAATGATCTTAGCCTCCTGTGGATTGTTGATTTCCCAATGTTTGGCAGTAACGATAAAGGGAAGCCAGAAGTTCTTCATCACCCTTTTACATCTCCCAAACCAGAAGATATGGAAAAACTTGATGCTGATATTTATTCAATAAAAACAAATGCTTATGATATTGTGCTTAATGGCCATGAAGTTGGTGGAGGAAGTATAAGAATACATAACTCTGCTATCCAGAGAAAAATTTTTGAAATTATTGGAATTGATAAAGAAAGCGGAGAAAGACAGTTTGGATACCTTCTTGAAGCTCTTGATTACGGCACACCGCCGCATGGAGGTCTTGCGCTTGGACTTGACAGGCTTGTAATGCTTCTTTTGGGACTTGATTCAATAAGAGATGTTATTGCTTTCCCTAAAACCCAAAAAGCAACTTGTATGCTTACAAATGCGCCGTCAGAAGTTTCATCAGAACAGCTTGAAGAACTTTTTATAGAAACTGTAAATATCGAATAACTTGCTCTGGCAAAGAGAAGGATAAAAGTGACTGACCTGGAAGAGATAAAAAAAAAGTTTTTGGCTGATAAATTTTCACGATCTGTAGGCATTACCCTTGATGAAATAGCGCCTGGAAAAGCTGTCACAAGCGTTGTAATAGCCAAGGATCATTACAATGGCTTGGGTGTTGTTCAGGGAGGCCTTGTTTTTACTCTGGCGGATTTTGCATTTGCGGCAGCAGCAAATGCAAAAGGAAAAGCAACAGTTGGAATAAGATGCGATATTGTTTTTATAAAGCCTGTTAAGGGCGGAAAGCTTACAGCAATTGCAGAAGAAGTATCATGCTCCAATAAAATATCAAATTATGAAGTGAAAATATATAGTGATAAAAACGAGCTTGTTGCAAAATTCACTGGCACTGGATTCAGAAAAGACTAATTTTTCTATTCAATAAAAACTCAATAAAAACGATATTTCCGTGATGCGTAATGGCATTTTGCATTGGGAGCGCTAATTGTTGGGGAAAAACTTTAATTTGAAACATTACTTTTATTGACAAATCAGCTATATTCCTATATATTGCATAAACCAATAGAAATTGGAGAGGTGTCCGAGCGGTTTAAGGAGGCGGTCTTGAAAACCGTTGACGTGCGAGCGTCCGTGGGTTCGAATCCCACCTTCTCCGAAAAAAAATGTTGTTCTGGAGAGGTGCGAGAGAGGCCGAATCGGGCTCCCTGCTAAGGAGTTGTACCCTTAACCGGGTACCGAGGGTTCGAATCCCTCCCTCTCCGTTTTTTTTGCTTAAAAAGCAGTGTAAGTATCCATAGCTCAGCTGGATAGAGCATTAGATTGCGGATCTAAAGGTCGGAGGTTCGAATCCTCTTGGGTACGAATATTACGGAGAGGTGCGAGAGTGGTTGAATCGGGCGGACTCGAAATCCGTTGAGCTGGTTTCAGTTCCGAGGGTTCGAATCCCTCTCTCTCCGCAGAGATTATTGGAGAGATGTCCGAGAGGCCGAAGGAGTACGCTTGGAAAGCGTATGTACCCTACCCGGGTACCGAGGGTTCGAATCCCTCTCTCTCCGTATTGACCAATGAGCGAGGGTCGTGAGAAAGCGAAGCTTTCGCACGACTGAGCGAAGCAGGTCAACAAAATGTGTGTTTTATTCCTTCAGTCTGGCAGGCGCTATGCAACTGTCTGTCACCCAACCCCGTCAGGATCGGAAGGTAGCAGCGGTAAGTGATTAGTAGTGTGCCATGGAAAGCTTACAGACTGAAGGTTTTTTGTTTAAAATAATGGAATAAATATGGCATACGAAGTTACAGCATCAAGAAAAAGACCGTCTAACTTTGACCAGCTTACAGGGCAGGATTTTGTAGCAACAAGCCTTAAAAAATCAGTTGCTTCCGGAAAGATTGCCCATGCATACCTTTTTTCCGGCCCGCGCGGAGTTGGTAAAACATCAGTAGCAAGAATACTCGCAAAAGCAATAAATTGTGAAAAATGGCCATCTGATAACCCATGCGGAGAGTGCGACAACTGCCTTTCAATTACAAAAGGAAATGCTCTTGATGTTATTGAAATCGATGGAGCCTCAAATACATCTGTAAATGATGTTAGGGAAATAAGAGACGAAGTTCTTTTTGCGCCAACCAACAGCAGATACAAAGTTTATATTATCGATGAAGTCCACATGCTTTCCAATAGCGCTTTTAATGCTCTTTTAAAAACAATAGAAGAGCCGCCGCCATATATTGTTTTTATTTTTGCAACAACAGAAGTGCATAAAGTTCCTGCTACCATAAGGTCAAGATGCCAGCAGTTTAATTTCCGCCTTATAGGACTCGAAGAGATAAAATCAAAACTTTTAGAGATTTCCGCAGAAAGCAATATTACAGCAGAAGAAGAAGCTCTTTTGTGGATCGCAAAAGAATCAACAGGTTCCCTGCGCGATGCTTACACGCTTTATGACCAGATAGCTTCTTTTTCTGATGGACAAATAACTATTGAAAAGATAAAAGAAAAACTTGGGCTTGTTGGACTTGATGAGATAAATGAGCTTGTAGAAAATTTTGTGGACAGCGACAGCGTTGAGTCGCTCCGTATCATAGAAGGGATAATAAAAAAAGGGATTGCTCCGGAACAGTTTGTAATTGAACTTTCTGAATATTTCAGAAATATTCTCCTTATAAAAAACGGGGTCAAAAAAGAGGGGATTTTAGGTTCTCCTGTTGAAAGATTTTCCGCAAAAGCGCTTGAAAAGCTTTCTGTCCGGCAGATCGAATACGCGCTTTCGCTTCTGCTTGATCTCTTTAGAAATATGCGTTACTCACTTAATCAGCAGTTTGAAATAGAGCTTGCAATAAGCAGACTTTCGTTTATAACAAAACATCTTTCAGATATTGAGATACTGGAAAGTATTAAAAAAATCAAAGAAGAAATAAAGAGAATACCTGTTCACGCTTCTGCTCAGGGAGCCTCTGCATTGTCAAATAGCGAAGAAAAAGCAGAAGATGAAGAAGAAATTGATTTTATTAAATATAAAGATGAGATAGTGGCAAATTTCAAAAAGAACAATATAATACTTGCTTCTTCTCTTGCAAAAACAACTCTTTGGGAAAGAGAAGGAAGTCTTGTAAAAATACATTGCGCAGACAATTTTTCCTTAGACAGTATAAAAAATGAAATCTCTGCTCTAAAAAAAGAACTTGATTTACTTGCAAAAGGCAATTACAAAATAGAAGTAGTTCTTGTTGCAAAAAAAGAAGAACTCAACGAGAATACTTTAAGTAGCAGCGCTCAGGTAGATCTTGTAAAAAAGATTTTTAAAGGCGAAGTTATAGATTTACGAATTAAAAAGGAAGATAATAATGAATATTGATCCAATGGAATTGCTTAAAAATTTTCAGGGCATTCAAAATAAAGTAGGGGAATTTCAATCAAAACTCTCTTCACTTACTGTAGCCGGATATGCAGGAGGTGATATGGTAAAAGTCGAAATCGATGGTCATATGCAAGTCCTTGATATCAGGATAACAAAAGAAGTAGTTCCTCAAGATCCGAATGATACCGGGATGCTTGAAGAGCTTATAAAAGCAGCATTTAACGATGCAGTAAGACGGATGAAAGAAAAAATCAATGAAGAGGTTTCATCCATGACAGGTGGAATAAATATTCCTGGCATGATGCCATTTGGCAACTGATTTTGAATTCGATAGATGTTCTTATAAAAAACCTTTCTTCTCTCCCAGGAATTGGGAAAAAAAGCGCTGCAAGAATAGCATACTATCTTTTAAAAGCAGATAAAAACTATATCCACGCATTTACAAATTCGATTTCCAATGCTGTTGAAAAAATAAAAAATTGTAAGATATGCGGCAATTACACAGAAGATGAGATTTGCGAAATATGCTCCAATACCATGAGGGATAAAAATATTATATGTGTTGTTGAGATGCCCCAGGACATTGCTGTTATTGAAGCAACAGGTATTTTTAATGGACAGTATCATGTTTTAATGGGACATATTTCTCCTATTGAAGGAATAGGCCCTGACCAGATAAATATTAAACAACTTTTGCAGCGGCTTGATAAAGAAGGTGTTAACGAAATTATCCTTGCGACAAACCCATCTGTGGAAGGGGACACAACAGCTTTATATATCCAAAAGCTTCTTTTGGGAAAAAATATAAAAATAACAAAGCTTGCATCTGGCCTTCCTGTTGGCGGAGATCTAGAATATACAGATAAACTTACACTTATGCGCTCTATACAGGGCAGATTACCGCTTTAAACCGGGTGGCTTTTTTACAGGGAGTGCCTGCGCCTGTCGCAGGATTTGTCTTTGTTAGAGCAGTATAGCGGCTGTACCAACTTGGCGAATATGGTGCGGAGTAGAAAGGTAACGATATTTTTGTTTTACAAATCGCTGAAGATATATTTTGCATTTCGCGGTATTTTTACTTTACAAATCGCGAAAATAGTGTTATTGTACCACAATGGGTGATTATCCGCGCTGGCGTGCGTCAAATGTAAAAGAAGCTCTAAAAACTCGTCGTGTCGTTGTAATATCCGGAGCAAGACAAGTCGGGAAAACAACCCTTGCAAAACAGGTGTCGAATAAAAACAGCATTTTCCGTCCACTTGATGTTAATGCGATTTATGAATCAGCTGTCAATGACCCAACCGGATTTGTGAAAAATGATTACGGAACAATGGTTATTGATGAGGTTCAAAAAGTAAAAAAACTTATTACAGAAATAAAATATGTGGTCGATAACAATAATCGCCCGGGTCAATATTTGCTGACCGGCTCTGCGAATATTAACTCCTTGCCTGAAGTTTCTGAAAGCATGGCAGGACGTATCAAAAATATTCGTTTACGACCGCTCACTCAAGGGGAGATATTGCGTAAAAAACCAACTTTTCTAAAAAGAGCTTTTGTGATGAATTTTCCAAAGCAAATAACAGGATATGATAAAAAAGCGATTTTTGATTTAGCTTTCCGCGGAGGATTCCCGGAGGCTGTACAACTTAAATCCCAAAAAAAACGGAAGGACTGGCATATAGATTATATAACTGTTTTATTGAAAAATGATTTAAAGGATGTAGCAAACATAACTCGTCGGAATGCATTGAAAGACCTCCTGGATATATTGGTTTCATGGTCCGGGAAATTTATGGATATCTCGCCAATTAGCAGTTCCTTGGGGTTATCGCGTCCAACAGTTGTTTTATATATAAATGCGCTTGAAGCATTGTTTTTATTTGATAGAGTTGCACCGTGGATAAAAACAGATTATGACAGGGTTGGCCGCAGCCATAAACATTATGCTTGTGACACAGGTTTAATGACATCTATTCTCGGCTGGAAGCAGGATGACATAATGTTGGATGTAGATCGCTCGGGAAAGCTCATGGAAACTTTTGTATATCAGGAACTGGCTGCGCAGATTGATTTAGAGAGTTCATATTCATTATATCAATATCGCGACAGAGAAAAAAGGGAAATTGATTTTTTAGTAGAAAGGGAAGACGGAGCCTTAATTGGTATAGAAGTTAAAGCAAGCCATAGCGTATCTTCGGGCGACTTTGCGCATCAGAAGTGGTTTCGGGAAAATATAATCAAAAACAAAAAGCCTTATATTGGGATCGTTCTGTATTCCGGAGAACAAATCCTTTCCTTCGGAGAAAAATTATTGGCTGTTCCGATTGCGACATTATGGACTGAATAACTATATGAGCAGCGTTACTTTTGTCTCAACGGGATTTGTTAAAAAAGATTCCAGCATCAATGCAGCCTTTTCCATATAAACCGGAAGAACAGCTTCTTCGCCAGAAGAAAATCTCCCCAGAACATGAGCATCCACCTTGCCAAAAGCAGGCCTCGAAACCCCTATCCTGAACCTATAAAAATCACTTGTCCCAATCATTTTGCTTATAGACCTAAGCCCATTATGGCCTGCAGTGCCGCCCCCAAACTTTGTTGCTGCAACCCCAAAGTCAAGCTCAATATCATCATGGCAAACAATAATATTTTCCGGCAAAAATTTAAAAAAAGAGAGCGCAGGGGAAACAGATTCTCCCGCAAGATTCATAAAAACTTCTGGCTTTAAAAAAAGCACGCCATTGTTTTTTTCAGATTTTGAAAAAGCGCCTTTAAATTTTTTCTGCCATGAAAGCGTTTCTTTTTTCTCAAACTGCTCTAAAAGCATCCACGCTGCATTGTGACGGGTTTTTGCATACTCTTTTCCGGGGTTGCCGCAGAAAAACACCAGCTTGATGTCAGAAATTGCGCTCTTTTCTGATCTCTTCATAAGCCTGGTTTATCTCCCTGAATTTTTGCGCAGCAAATTTTGTAAATTCTTCGGGAAGCCCTTTTGAAGCAATAGCATCGGGGTGAAAATCCTTAACAAGCCTTTTATATGCTGCTTTTATTGTATCGTTATCATCTGTTCTTTTGCACTCTAAAACAGTATAGTTTTTATCGCTGCTGCCTGCGCTACTGTAACTTGTACTGCTTCCGCTGCTTCTTAAATTAAAAATTTTCGTTGCTGAATCAAGAATTTTCTTTTCGTCCGGGGTTATTGTATTATCTGCGGACGCTACTTTGTAAAGTATATCATACATTGTTTGCAGCATCTCCGGCTGCCTATTGAACATGGAATAGAACTGCTGGGCAAATTTTTCAAATGGTTCATGAGATACAGCAGATGTGCTTACAATCCTCATTGCAAACTGTTTTTCAGCATTGTTCAGGCGCAGATTTCTGTCTATGAAATCTTCTATAGCTCTTACCTCTTCGGTTGATACCCTGCCGTCAGCAGCAGCCATTTTTCCAAGCATGGAAAATGTTGCTAAAAAAAATATCATTTGGGATTGATCATTTGCTGTAAATGTTTGCGGGCCGCCTCTGCCCCAGGCGGTGGAACTCCTGCGTGAAGTTGTCTGGCCTCCAGCTCTTCTGTCAAAGCTGTGTCCTATAACAGCGCCAAGAACAGCTCCTATTGGGCCTCCAATAAAGAAACCTGCTGTTCCGCCTATAAGCTTGCCAAACCAAGCGCCCATATTAAAACTCTTTTTTAAGAAATATAAGTGGCTAAATATTTTGCCATATCATCCAATGGTAAGATTTTATTTATATTACCTAATTCAATTGCTACGCGAGGCATTCCAAATACTACCGAAGATTTCTCATCCTGTGCCACTGTATAGCCGCCTGCTTTATAAATATTACCAATTTCTGCAGATCCATCACGCCCCATTCCTGTCATTATAACTCCCATAGCCTTGTTGCCGTAGACTTCTGCAACTGAGTTAAAAAGAACTCCGGCAGATGGTCTGTGTCCGTTTACCGGGTCTTTGCTGTTTATTACAACAACATTACCTTGCGGGCTTCTCTCTATTGTTATGTGTTTATTGCCTGGCGCAATCAATACTCTTCCCTTGGAGATAACATCATTATTTTCAGCTTCTTTTACATCAAGAGAGCATGTTCTTTTAAGGCTTTTTGCAAATTCTGCTGTAAACCCTTCGGGCATATGCTGGACTATTACTATTGGAACTTTGAAATCTTCTTTAATATCTGAAAGGAGAACTCTAAGAGCATTAGGCCCTCCTGTTGAGATTCCTATTGCAACTATATCTATTTTTCCGGAAGAATGGCGAGTTGGAACTTCCTGTATTTTTGCAGGCGGAACAACTTGCATGACCGAAGCTATTTTTTCTTTTGCTGCTTCTGTTTTTACTGGCTCTGCATGGCGCTTTTCTTTTCTGCCTGTATATACCCTGATTATTGAAACAAGGTGATTTGCAACATCTGCAATATTATGGGAAATTGATCCCCCAGGTTTTGTTATAAAATCCGAAGCGCCAAGAGAAAGAGCTTCAAAAGTAACTTGTGCCCCTTTTTCTGCTATAGATGAGAGTATAATAACAGGAGTTTTTATCCCCCTGTTTCCACGCTCTCTTAAAAACTCAATACCATTCATTTCAGGCATTTCAATATCAAGTATTATTATATCAGGATTTAAAGTAGGAATTTTTTGAAGGGCAAATATCCCATTCATTGCTGTTCCCACAACAACCATATCATCCTGAGCTTCAATCATTTTGCTTATAAGCGAACGCATAAGTGCAGAATCATCTACTACAAGTACTTTTATTTTATCCATAATTTTTCCTGTTACTATTTATCAAGCATTTTAGTATAAAATGTAGCCCACTCTGTTTTTTGAAATTGGAATTGAGTTTTCATGCCAAAAAGAGATTCTGAATGTCCTATTATCAGATAAGCATGATTACTTAATGAACTCCAGAACTTACTTATTACTTTTTCCTGTGCTATTTCATCAAAGTAAATAATTACATTTCTGCAAAGAATAAGGTCAAGACCTGTTAACCCACTATCAAAATTCAAGTTATGGTAGTCAAATTTGATAATTTTCTTTAAATTATCTATAACCTGATACCCATCATTTATTTTAGTAAAGTATTTTGTAAGATATTTTTCTGGTATTCCGTCTATACGCGATTCTTGATAAAATCCTGTTTTTGCTGTCATTAGGGAGTTAAGGCTTAAATCCGATGCTGTAATGGAAGCAGTAAAATCTTTAGGAAGAATTTCAGATAGCATCATTGCCAGCGAATAAGGCTCTTCTCCTGTTGAACAGCCTGCGCTCCATATTTTTATAGTGGAAGGAAGCCCTTTTTTCTTTTTAAAATCCACAAGTTCAGGGATAATATAGCGCTCAAAAGCATCCATTTGCCCCTGGTTTCTGAAAAATCTTGTAAGGTTTGTTGTAACAGCATCAAGAAAAAACTTCATTTCTTCTTCATTGGATGTCAGAAGCTTATAAAATTCATCTATAGAGGTCAGGTTTACAGTTTTTAATCTTTCTTTTAACCTGCTTTCCAGAATTGGTCTATTAATTTCAGAGAAGAATATCCCACTCTTTTCGTAAATGAGGTTTTTAATTTTTTCAAAATCAGCATTTGTAATTGAAAATGACATAAGCTATGTTAAGTATAGTTTTTTAAAGATTATTGTCAATTTATTTTTTCATATTCCAAGCCTATAAAAGAGGATTTTAGAGCTAAATTTATATTATATTTTTACTATCTATCAGTAATTGACATTCTCAAGACAGTATAAAATAATCAGTTAGTATGAATAAATATATATTTGTGACAGGTGGGGTTTGTTCGAGCCTTGGAAAAGGGATAGCAGCATCTTCACTTGGCAGCTTGCTTGAGTGCCGTAAATTAAGAGTAAGGTTTATAAAAGCTGATCCATATATAAATGTAGACCCAGGGACAATGAGCCCGTATCAACATGGCGAAGTATATGTAACTGCTGATGGAGCAGAAACAGACCTTGACCTTGGGAATTATGAAAGATTCTCCAGCGCTCCACTAAGCAGGGCAAATTCAATGACAACAGGCCAGGTTTACCAGACTGTTATACAAAAAGAGAGAGAAGGCCGCTATCTTGGGAGAACAGTCCAGGTTATACCACATATTACAGATGAAATAAAAAGCAGAATTTTCGCAATAGGGGAATCTCCGGATGTTGATGTCACAATTGTAGAGATTGGCGGAACAGTTGGAGATATTGAATCCATTCCGTTTATTGAAGCTGCAAGGCAGTTCAGGCACGATATAGGGAGGGAAAATGTTGCGTATGTCCATCTTACCCTTGTTCCGGAAGTTATTGGGGGGGAATTAAAAACAAAACCTACCCAACATTCTGTAAAAGTCCTTAGGGAACTTGGTATTCAGCCAGATATCCTTCTTTGCCGTACCCCTCTTGAGCTTAATGACAATACAAAGAAAAAAATTGCCCTTTTTACAGACGTAGATGATGATGCTGTAATTTCCGCGCACGATATAAACACAACAATTTATGAAATTCCGCTTGTTTATCACAAACAAAACCTCGATAAAATTGCAATAGAAAAGCTAAATATCAAAAATGCAGATACTATAGATTTAAGCCAGTGGGAAGGTGTTGTAAACAGTTTTAAAAACGCGACGCAGGTAGTAAAAATTGCCCTTGTAGGCAAATATATCCATCTTAATGACACATATAAATCAATTATGGAAGCAATTTTTCATGCTTCAATAGCAAACAATGTAAAAGTTGATGTAGTAAAAATAGATTCCGAAGAGCTTGAGAAAGTCGGGAATGATGAAATTGAAATCAAGAAAAATTTTGCAGATGTATCAGGGATACTTATTCCAGGAGGTTTTGGACAAAGAGGCGTTACCGGGATGATCCAGGTTGTAAAATATGCACGGGAGAACAATATACCTTATTTGGGAATATGTCTTGGAATGCAAATAATGATCATTGAATATGCAAGAAATGTACTTGGCTTTGAAAGTGCAAACAGCACAGAATTTTCTCATGATACAGAACATCCTGTTGTAAGTCTTATTGAAGAACAGTTGGATTCCAGACTTCTTGGAGGAACAATGAAGCTTGGAAACAGTGATACAAAAATCGATCATGGCACAAAAATTTTTGATGTATATAAAGAAGAAATAATTACAGAAAGACACAGGCACAGATATGAATTTTCAAATAAATACAAAGATGCTTTTAAAGATGCAGGGTTTGTAATAAGCGGATATAGTATTAATGAAGCGCTTGTGGAGTCAGTTGAGTGGTCAGACCATAAGTGGGGCATAGGGGTCCAATATCATCCGGAATTTAAATCCAAACCTTTTTCTCCTCATCCTCTTTTTGTGCAATTTGTAAAGGCGAGCAAGGAGAATGTTAAATAATTATAATTTTTTCTTTTTGTTGATCTTGCTATTGGGTTTGACAACAGCATGCACTTTTGACTATAGAGAAGCAATGATAGACGAAGAGCTTGCTGGCGGAACACCTAATGCTATTATTATTAATTTAAATGAAACAGTAATAAGAAGAGGCCTCATAACCTATAATTTAACAGCTGACAGAGCAGAGGCTTTTAACCAAAGAAACCTTACAATTTTTACAAATATTCAATTTATTGAATATGATAGAGAAAGCGAAATAGCAACCAAAGGGAATGTTGGTTATGCATATTTTTATTCTGATACAGAAAACATAATATTTGATAGAAATTTCAGGATCGAATCCCTGCAACAGGGCTACTTTATTGAGGGAGAATCGATTTTTTGGATAGGAAGCGAAAGAATCCTTCAAGCTGATTTAGAAATGGAAGTAACTATGGGCAAAGAAGATGGTTCTTATATAATAGGCAGAGGATTTAGCGCCAGAGCTTCTGACAACAGTTTTAACTTTGAGCTTGGAGCAAGAGGAGTTTATATTTCTGACGATGAATAAAAATGCTTTTTTACTTCTCTTTTTAATTTTTATGATTTCCGGAAATTACTGTATGGCCTCAGATACCTTTACATTTAGCGGTGATAATTTTTCATCGATAATGTCAAGAGGCAGGGAATATACAGTACTTTCCGGAAATGCAAGAATAGTATCAGGCTCTACAACCATAAATGCCGACAGAATAGAGTTATTTGGAAGTAATTACCGTTTTGCAGAGAGCTCCGGAGGAGTAAGGGTAGTTGATAATCAAAAAGGGCTCCATATAGTTGCAGACAGGATGGTCTTTGACAGAATCGAAGATATATTCAGATTTGAAGGCGCTGTTGTAATGGAAGACCTCAGAAACGAGGTAATAGTAAAAGGGGGCTTTCTTGAATATTTAGGAGCAACAGAAACTGCAACTATTCAAATAGGTGTCAGAATATTAAAAGAAGATATGGTATGCCGTTCTGAATTCGCTTTTTATAACAGAGAGACCAATATCCTTATTCTTTCGGGTCTCCCTTTTGTTTACTGGAAAGGTGATGAATACAGAGCTCTTAAAATAACAATAAACCTTGATACAGATGATATTTTGCTGGAAGGCAATGTTTCCGGCGTAATACATAGTGACGAATGATGCATTACATAGTGACGAATGATGCATGCAGACCATCCCTTTCCAGTAGGGTGGTGTCTGAATGTGACAATGAGATAACAGGAGCAGTAATTGAAGAAAAGTATAAAAAGCGAAACAAGGCTGGGTGTTGAAGGGCTTCGAAAAGTTTACAGGAAAAAAATAGCTGTTGTGGATGTGAGTTTTTCTATGGAACGGGGAGAAATCGTAGGTCTTTTGGGGCCAAATGGCGCAGGAAAAACAACTGTATTTTATCTTATTGTAGGATTTATAAAGCCAACAAGCGGCAGTGTTTATTTAGGAAGCCAGAATATATCAGATTATCCAATGTATAAGAGAGCAAGGCTTGGGATATCATATTTGCCCCAGGAAACATCGATTTTTAGAAAACTTTCAGTAGAAGATAATATAAAAGCAATACTTGAAATACGCAAAGATATAGGAGCAGAAGAAAAAGAAGAAGTTCTTGAATCTCTTATTAATGAGCTTGGGATATCTGCAATAAGAAAGCAGAAAGCCTTTACCCTTTCCGGTGGCGAGAGGAGGCGTACAGAAATTGCGCGAGCTCTTGCCATAAAGCCATCATATCTTCTTCTTGATGAGCCTTTTGCCGGTATTGACCCTATTGCTGTGTATGAGATCAAGCAGATTGTTAAAAACCTTGCAGCAAAAGGGATAGGTATACTTATTACAGACCATAATGTAAGAGACACGCTTGAAATAACTGACAGAGCATACATTATAAGTTTGGGAGAAATACTTACAAGCGGGTCGCGTGAAGAAATTCTCGCGAATGAGCAAGCGCGCCATATTTATCTTGGCAGAAATTTTTCAATGTAAGAGATTTAGGTATGATATTTTGTTATGAATTTAAAAAAATTATTGCCTTTTTTTATATAAATTTATATATTACAAACATGAACTTGATGTTCTATGGTGGGGATTTTCTTTTTTCACAAAAAAATAACAAATTTTTCTCATTATTATTGCGTAAACAGCAGAATCACCTGCTTTTACATATCAACTGTTCTTGAGGACGGTTAATTAACCATGATTAACCGTTCCCATAAGATCGGGGCGGGTTGTCATGAAAAAGAGGAGTTTATATGAAAAAACTTGCTTTGATTTTAATGTGTCTGCTGATTGCGACATCCGCATTTGCGCAGACAAACAAATTTGGTTTTGCTTTAGGGCTTAACAACACTTTTATAACTGGTAGCGACTGGAAAGATATGCGTGATGGTGTTTCTGGAGATGGGGATTTTGCTCGACCAAGTTGGGCTTGGCACGCGCTTAATGCACCTGGTTTTGATGCAGGAGGATCGCTTACTGCAGGATTTGAAGCAGGGTTCTTTTTCCAAATAGCAATAAATGAAATGTTTTCTATTCAGCCAGAGTTTAATATTATTCAAACAAGCGTTAAAATGTATTCTGAAATAACAGGTCAAGAAAGAACACAAACCATTAGACAAACATGGTTTGAAATTCCAGTGCTTGCAAGAGTTAATCTTGAAGCAGGTCCAGGTAGCTTAGGTATTTTAGCAGGTCCTTCTCTCTTAGTGAATCCATTTGGCGGAATGAGGAGTTATATAAATACAACTAATGGTCAAGAGATTACTAGAGTTGGTGATTCGGAATTTGGACCAAGTGTGGCATTCGCAGGTATTATTGGCGCAAGCTATGTGCTTCCAGCAGCAGACGGATTTATTATGTTTGATGCAAGATACAGAAGAGCGTTTTCACCTACTATGGGCTGGACTGAAATTAGTGGCACTCCTGCTGTGACTGGTTATAACCCAGGCTACTTAGGTAGAACTGGAGACAAACACAATGCAAGAGCTAATACTATTTCTCTCCGTGTAGGTTATGGTTTTAGCCTTTAATTTGTAAAAAACTATAAATTTACAAGGGTGTCTGTTTTCAGACACTCTTTTTTTATGGTATTACAACATCATTGACATATCTTTATAAACACATGATATACTAAAAACAGAGGAGATTGCGCAATGGGTAAAATCGAAATTATCAACAATCTTATAAATGACGTGCCAGAAAACCAATTACCCGAGATAATAGACTTTTTGATGTTCTTGAAGCTAAAAAATGACAAAATGGTAATACAAGATATTGCAGCAGCAAGCATGAGCAGTATTGGCTTCTGGGATAATCCAGATGACGAGGTATGGGATAATGTATAGCCGTGGCGATATCGTCCTAATCCCTGTACCATTTTCAGACCTGTCAGCGTCAAAAAAGCGACCTGTCCTTGTAATCTCAAATAATAGTCACAATAAAACAAATCAAGATATGATTGTTGTTGCTGTCACATCGAATCTGGCGCAACCGGGCATACATATTTCAACAAATGACATGATAAAGGGGCAGTTACCCAAACCATCAATCATTAGAAGTGATAAAATATATACGCTTGATCAAGCTATTGTTGTAAAAAATATTGCTTGTGTTTCAGATGTTGTCCTTAAATCAGTAAAAGCAAGTGTTATAAGCCTTATATCAGAAGAATCAGAAATACAAATGTGACAGGAGTCGCCTATTACAATCCCTCTAGCGCCTCTGCATCAGCCCATAATTTATGTTGAATTTTACGTCAAATAAGGCTACAATTATTACATCATGGAGGTAGTATATGCCGAATATTAAGCCTGTATCAGATTTGCGAAATTATGCAGAAGTCTTAAAAAGTATTAGTTCTGGATCTCCTGTTTATCTTACCAAAAATGGGCGAGGCTGTTATGTTATCCAGGAAATAGGTGATTATGAAAGAAAAGAAGCTGCTATTAAATTGTTGACAGAACTTGAAAGAGGTCGACTCTCTGGAGAAAAAGAAGGTTGGCATACACTTGAAGAAATAAGAAAAGAATTCGGCATTAACAATGCTTAAGTCTTTTTTGTCTGCTGAAGCAAAGCAAGATCTAAAAAACATTCAGGACTACATTATATTTCTATACTCTTCCCTTTGGACACATCAATAGAGTGACTGTCACCTTACAACTCCTCCAGTGCTTCTGCATCAGCCAGGTCTTTTGTTCTTCCGGTAGCTCGTTTGTTTATGATTAAGTCAGGAATCGACAAAACATGGATAGGGATTCCTTCAATTTCTGTTACTTCTGATCTGGAAAAGGCATCCTTGAATTGTAAGCCATCAATTGATGTTAAAATATCTATACGGCATGGAGCCACGCCAATCTGAAAAATTAAACCATCTTTTTGCAAATCTTTTGCAGACAAATCACCTATTGGCGCGCCAAAATCTTCAAGCGATTGCAAAACCAAAAGGGCATTTTCAAAATCTGGCATAATCCATAAGTCAATATCCACAGTGGAACGGGGATACCCATGAGCAGCCATGGCATATGCGCCGACCATGAGAAATTTAACTTTTTTTTCTGATAATAATAACAATATGTCTTTGTAGTGGCTGTTTTACATCGTATTTATTGCTTAAGGAAGCTGCTTCGAAAGTCAGTGGCCAGACCATGGACACCCGTTCTTCTGCGGTTCCAGGAACGAAACCA